>ULPI01009932.1_pt1 | contig 102017 bp, 87 predicted proteins | sample 1953381 | NCBI WGS metagenome assembly ULPI01 (sample SAMEA4835626, study PRJEB28245) | human gut metagenome | biome: gut microbiome; material: fecal sample | place: Denmark | collected 2008
TAGTATTCTGGAGGACCATGAAGGCAATATCTGGTTGGGAGGGAATGGTAGCGGACTTTATAAGTTGTCAGATGACAAAAATGGACGTTTCAGTTTTAAAAATTATACAACGCAGCACGGACTTCCCAACAATACAGTATTAGGGATGACTGAAGACGGACAAGGCAACTTATGGATTGTAACATATGAGGGCCTGACAAAAGTCAATCCATATTCGATGACTTTTATCAGCTATACACAGTCCGACGGTTTGCCAACTGCACAGTTCTATTGGAATGGTATCTATTATTCGTCGCGAAACGATTTGTTATATCTGGCAACAACCAGCGGACTGCTTATTATTCATTCCGAAAATGAACTGTTACCATCAGGCATTCCCGAAGTGCGTTTATCATCGTTGACTGTGGCCGGAAATGTGGTTTATCCGTTGGACGGCAATTATTTGGAAGAGCCTGTTACGAAAGCTTCTAAAATTACTTTGCACGAAAGTGAAAGTCGTTTTTCAATTGGATTGACAACATGCAATTATGGCAATAACCGGCGGATTCGTTTTGCTTATCGTTTGAAAGGCTATGAAAAAGAATGGAATGAAACATTGCCGGGAGATTGTATGGTCAGATATACAGCTTTGCCTGCCGGAAATTATATATTGCAGGTGCGTGCTACCGATGAGTACGGACATTGGTCTGAATATGTTCGGGAAGTGCAGGTGCGTATTATACCTTATTTCTATAAGACAGTATGGTTCTACCTTTCGATTCTGATTCTGGCAGTGTTGGGTGCCTGGTGGTTTTATCGACGTAAGACACGCCGCTTCCGCGAACAACGGATTGAACTGGAACAGAAGGTTGAGGAGCGTACTCAGAAATTAGCTGTTCAGAACAGACAGCTGGAGGAGATGGCACAACATGTGAAAGATGTAACAGAAGAGAAAATTGCCTTTTTTACCAATATTACCCATGAATTCCGTACTCCCGTTACGTTGATTCACGGACCGATTGAGCATGCGTTGAAAGAAGTAACCGACGAACATGTGAAAGCAGACTTGCAGATTGCTGAGCGCAATTCCAGTTATTTGCTTTCGTTGGTCAACGAACTGATGGACTTCAGGAAACTGGATATGGACAAAGTTACATTGGACAGGAAGCCTTGTCAGTTTGTTGCTCTTCTGTCCGAGTTATTATTGCCTTTTAAGGTATTTGCCAAAGAGCGGCAGATTGAGATCCGCTTTTTCTCACGAGTCAGTACTCCGTGGGTGTTGCTTGATGCCGCTTACATGCGTAAAGCGTTGGTGAATCTCATTTCGAATGCCATTAAGTTTACGCCCGATCGGGGGCGCATTGACGTATTTGTTGCGTCTGTACGTGGAAAGGATGGTACCCCAATGCTTTATATTGATGTTTGCGATACGGGGCATGGTATTGTTGAGGAAGATATGGAAAAGATCTTCGACCGTTTCTTTCAGTCGAAGAAAAGTGTCAAGTATCCGGTGTACGGGCAAAGCGGTACGGGTATCGGATTGTTTTTGTGTCGGAAAATCGTAGAATTGCATGAAGGTACTATCCATGCACGCAATAATCATAGTAAGGGAGCTTCTTTCCGCATCTTGATGCCTTTTGTTCCAAGCGAAGAACTAGAATTGGTTGATGATAAAAAGGTATTGGAAGAAACAAAGATTCTGGATGGGGAAAACTTAACGGGAGGTCAGAAGAAAGCAACTATTCTGATTGTAGAAGATAACAAGGACATGCGTTCCTATATCCGTACGTTGCTCGAAAGAGAGTATTGCCTGCTCGAAGCAGAAAACGGGCAGGAAGCTCTTGAAACCATACAGCATCATAACGTCGATCTGATTGTCAGTGACCTGATGATGCCGGTGATGGATGGTTTGGAACTGTCGCGTCGTATAAAGGAAAATCTGGCAACTTCGCACATTCCCTTCCTGATGCTGACTGCCATTCGTTCGGAAGCTCAGGAAAAAGAAAGTTATAAGATTGGGGTAGACGAGTATTTATGCAAGCCTTTCGATGCCGATATGTTGTTACTGCGTATTCGCAATATCTTGAATTTGCGTCAGAAATATAAAAAGATGTTTTCGGCCAGCAGCAATGTGGACGACCTTCCCATGAAGGAAGAATCCCGGGATCAGGTCTTCATTGCGCGGGCATTGGAGCTGATGCAGAAAAACTATGGCGATTCGGAATATGTGCTCGACAACTTTGTACGTGACATGGGGTACAGTAAAACGATGGTCAACAAAAAAATGCAGGCACTGACGGGACAACCTATCGGTCAGTTTATGAAAGGTTACCGTCTGAACATAGCACAGAAAATGATTCAGGAAAGTACGGGCGATTTCAATGTTTCCGAAATTGCTTATGCTGTGGGCTTCAACGACCCCAAGTATTTTACGAAGTGTTTTAAGGAATTCTTTGGTTATTTGCCTAGTAGCTTACTGAAGAAATAGCCTTTGTCGGATTGAACTTTACTATATTCTGCCTAAACTTTTCTATTTTCCTCCATTCCATTGGCGAAAGTACTTATTTTTGCTGAAAAGAATATCAATCTTAAGTACTATCATGAAAATCAGAACAGTTTTCGTCCTTTTATTTTTATCAGTGTATACATTCTGTCTGGCTGGCAACCCCATTAGTGGTTTGTTGGAAAGAATAGATAAGGGTGCTTCACGCAAGTTTGCCATCGAGTTGAAAAAGGGAGAGAAAGATTTTTTCGAACTGGATCAACGTGGCAATAAAGTAGTGGTGCGTGGTAATAACTATGTGAATATAGCTACAGGTATAAACTGGTATCTGAAGTACTATGCAGGCATCCAGTTGTCATGGAATGGCATGACTGCTAAGTTGCCCGATGTACTGCCGCCTGTCGGACAGAAAGAACGCCACGAAACGGATTTGTCTCTTCGTTACGACTTTAATTATTGTACTTATTCCTATACAATGGCTTTCTGGGATTGGGAACGCTGGGAAAAGGAGATTGACTGGATGGCCTTGCATGGTATCAACATGCCTTTGGCTGCAGTAGGACAGGAATGTATCTGGTTTAATATGCTTCAGAAACTTGGTTACACGAAGGAAGAAGTGAACCGCTTCATCGCCGGACCTGCTTTTCTGGCCTGGTGGGCAATGAACAACCTCGAAGGCTGGGGTGGCCCGAATCCCGACTCCTGGTATGTGCAGCAGGAAGCTTTGCAGAAAAGAATTCTGAAACGGATGCGCGAGTACGGCATTCGTCCTGTCTTTCCCGGTTATTCGGGCATGGTGCCACACGATGCCGATGTGAAGTTGGGACTGAATGTGACAAAGTCCGATCTGTGGAACGGATTTACCCGTCCGGCTTTCCTGCAACCTACCGATGAACGGTTTGCCGAGATTGCCGATCTGTATTACAGCGAACAGGAACGTTTGTTCGGAAAAGCCGATTTCTACTCTATGGATCCTTTCCACGAAGCTGAGAATGCAGCTTCAGTCGATTTCGATGCGGCAGGAAAAGCCATTATGAATGCCATGAAGAAAGTCAATCCGAAAGCTGTATGGGTTGTACAGGGGTGGACCGAGAATCCGCGTCCGGAAATGATGAAAAATCTGAAGAATGGTGATCTGCTTATTCTGGACCTCTTCAGTGAGTGCCGTCCCATGTGGGGAATACCTTCTATCTGGAAACGCGACAAGGGATACGAACAGCACGACTGGATCTTCTGCATGTTGCTGAATTTCGGTGGAAATGTAGGTTTGCACGGGCGTATGGATCAGTTACTCAATAATTTCTATCTGACTAAAAACAATCCGTTGGCAGCCCATCTGAAGGGTATCGGTCTGACAATGGAGGGAAGCGAGAACAATCCGATGATGTTCGAACTGATGTGCGAGTTACCCTGGCGTCCGGAGAAATTCACCAAAGAAGCATGGCTGAAGGACTATCTGTTTGCCCGTTACGGGGTACGCGACGAGAAGATCGAACAGGCATGGACCCTGCTGGCCAATACCATTTATAACTGTCCTTTCGGTAACAATCAGCAAGGTCCTCACGAATCCATTTTCTGCGGCCGTCCTTCGCTGAACAATTTCCAGGTGTCAAGCTGGTCCAAGATGGCCAATTATTACGACCCGACAGTGACGGAAGAGGCTGCCCGCCTGTTGTTGGAAGTAGCCGACCGTTATCGTGGTAACAACAATTTCGAGTACGATCTGGTAGATGTTGTTCGCCAGGCCATTGCCGATAAGGGACGTATCGTTTACAACCGTACGATAGCCGATTATAAGAGTTTCGATAAGAAAAGTTTTGCTGCAGATTCCCGCAAGTTCCTCGATATGCTCTTGTTGCAGGATCGTCTGTTGGGTACACGGAGCGAGTTCCGTGTCGGACGCTGGATAGAGCAGGCACGCAAATTGGGCAATACTCCTGAAGAAAAGAAACTCTATGAATGGAATGCCCGTGTGCAAATTACCACGTGGGGCAATCGTGTCTGTGCCGACGAAGGCGGTCTGCGCGACTATGCCCACAAAGAATGGAACGGTATTTTACGCGATTTCTATTATAAACGCTGGGAAGCCTATTGGAAAACCTTGCAGGACGAACTGGACGGAAAACCAGCCGTAACTCTCGACTTTTATGCTATGGAAGAGCCTTGGACGCTGGCTTCGAATCCATATACGTCAGCACCCGAAGGCGATTGCATTGATGTAGCTAAAGAAGTGTTTGCCAAAGTATTTGAATGATGGAAAAGAAAAGGCTCTTGTCGTTGGATGTATTGCGGGGACTGACGGTGTTCGGTATGATCGTAGTCAACAATGCCGGAGGCAGTCAGTCTTACGAATCGTTGCGCCATTCTGCATGGAATGGCCTGACTCCTTGCGACCTCGTATTTCCCTTCTTTCTGTTCATTATGGGAATATCCACATACATTGCGCTTCGCAAGTTCGATTTTCAGCCTTCAGCACCGGTCATCCGGAAGATACTGAAGCGTACCGTGCTCATTCTGCTTATCGGATGGGCCATCGGTTGGTTCGATTTTGTTTGTGAAGGCGATATCTTTCCCTTTGCCCATTTACGGTTGACTGGAGTGCTGCCCCGCATTGCTTTGTGCTATTGTGTAGCTTCACTTCTGGCATTGTATGTCAATCATAAACGTTTGGCATGGATTGCAGGCATATTGTTGGTGGGCTATGCTGTTTTGCTCTGTATGGGCAATGGATATGCGTGTGACGAGACCAATATTCTGTGTGTTGCCGATCGTGGTATTTTAGGGACAGAGCACCTTTACCGGAAGAGCCCGATTGACCCTGAAGGGTTAGTCAGTACCTTGTCTGCCATTGCTCACACACTGATAGGCTTCTGCTGTGGAGCACTGATGCTGAAGAAAGGCATTTCATTGGAAACAAGAATCCTGAAACTGGCGGTTACAGGCTTTCTGCTGATGGCTGTAGGCTTCTTGCTGACAGAAGCTTTCCCGCTGAACAAGCGTATCTGGTCGCCTACTTTTGTACTGGTCACTTGTGGACTTGCAGCCATGCTTCAGGCTACACTGACCTACTTCATTGATCTGAAAGGAAAGAAAGACTGGTGTCGCTTCTTCGAAGTATTCGGAGTCAATCCGTTGTTCCTGTATGTGCTGAGCGAAGTGGTAGCTATTGTGATAAGTGCTACGGGAAGCAAGCCTGTCGTTTACGGAGTCATTCACTCGTGCATTTCCGATCCTTATCTGGCTTCGGCATGTTATTCGTTGCTCTTCGCGCTGGTAATGGGAGGATGCGGATATTGGCTGTACAAAAAGAAAATATATATCAAGTTATAAGCAGATCGTAGAATATTCTCGATCGAAAGAATTGAAAAGAAAGAGCAAAGTGTTATGACAGGAATCCGTTTATATAGTGTCTTGTGTATTTTTTCCGTTGCAGGCTTTTGTGCAGCTTGTTCGGAGAAAAGTGCGGAGGAAAAACGTCTGCCATATGTTGATACGCGTATTGGTACGGCTCCCAGTGTGACGCATACGGCCGGGCTGTTTGGAAAGAACACCGAGGAATACGGACAGACGTTGCCCGCAGTGCTCGAACCCAACGGAATGAATTTCTGGACTCCCCAGACACGTGATACAGAAAAAAAATGCGTAGCTCCTTACTATTATGCCGACAGCCTGTTGCAGGGTTTCCGCAATTCGCATTGGATTGTCGGCGGATGCACGCAGGACTATGGCTCCATGACGCTGATGTCACTTTTTAGCCGTTTGCGGTGCATGCCCGAAGCACGTGTAACCCGTTTCTCGCACCAGACCGAGCAGGCCACTCCTGCCTATTATGCCGTTTCCTTGCCCGATGAGGCTCTGACAGCAGAGATGACGGCACGTTCGCGCTCGTCCATTTTCCGTTTCACCTATCAGAAAAGCGGTAAAGCCTATTTGGTTGTCAATCCGAACAGCGATGAAGGGCAGGGATTTATCTCGGTCGATACGGTGAACAACGTCATCAGCGGTTACAATCCCGTTCACCGCATCTATCAGGGCTGGGGAGAGCCTGCCGGATATAGCGGACATTTTGTGGTTCGTTTCCAGAAGAAGATAACAGGCTTCGGCGTATTCCGAGGCGATTCCATATTCCCGGCTCGTGAGGCTATAGGCAATGCCTGTGGTATCGGTGCCTATGTCGAATTCGATGTACACGAAGGCGAAAGTCTGTTGGTTAAGGCCGCTTCGTCGTTTGTCAGTGCCGAAGGAGCCATGAGCAATCTTGAAGCCGAGATTCCCCATTGGGATTTTGACCGTACACGTCGTGAACTGACAGATATCTGGGAACATCGGTTGGCACTTGTCGAAGTGCAGACCGACAACCGCGAAGCCAAGGAAAAATTCTACAGTGCCTTATACCGGGCTTCTTTCCTGCCGCGCACGTTCAACGATGCCGACGGCCGTTACCCTTCGTTTGCTACCGGTACTCCCGTGCGTCAGCTTCCTGCCGGACGCACCTATTACGAGGACTACAGCATGTGGGATACGTATCGTGCCCTGCATCCGTTGGTTAATCTGCTGACTCCCGGACGGGCGGGCGATATGATGCAGTCGCTTGTCTGGAAGTACGAACAGGGTGGGTGGCTGCCTATATTTCCGTGCTGGAACAGTTATACGGCTGCCATGATTGGCGACCATTGCATTGCCGCCTTAGCTGATGCTTATAGCAAGGGAATCCGTAATTTCGATATTGACAAGGCGTACGAGGCAATGCGCAAGAACGCTTTTCAGTCGCCCGCCGATGTGCGCGAATACCGTGACGGAATGGGGCGTAGGGCTTTGAAGTCCTATCTGAAGTACGGATACATTCCGCTTGAAGATTCTGTTCCCGATGCGTTCCATACGAAGGAGCAGGTATCGCGTACGCTGGAGTATGCTTACGACGACTTTGCCTTGGCGCAGGTCGCTGTTGCTTTGGGTAAGACAGCCGATGCAGACAGCTTGCTGGCTCGTGCCCGCAATTATCGCAATGTCATCGATCCTCGTACCGGTTATGCACAAGGGCGTCGGGCCGACGGCAGTTTTCTTACGGATGATAATGCGTTCCGTTTTGCTTCCTTTATCACCGAAGGAGCCCCGTGTCATTACACCTGGTACGTGCCTCACGACCCTTACGGCCTGATGGAATGCATGGGCGGACGTGACAAATTCATCGCTAAACTCGATTCCATGTTCAGCGAACAGCGCTATTGGCATGGTAACGAACCTTGCCATCAGGTAGCCTTTCTGTTCAACTATGCCGGACAGCCGTGGAAGACCCAGCAGGCAGTGCGTCACATCATGCAGACCGAGTACCTGCAGACACCCGGCGGGTTGTCGGGCAACGACGATGCCGGACAGATGTCGGCCTGGTACGTCTTTGCCGCTTTGGGCTTCTATCCCGTATGTCCCGGCACACCTTATTATATATTGAGTAGTCCTTCGTTCAGCGAAGCAGCGTTACATCTTGAGAACGGACGTACATTTATATTGAAGGCGCTTCATGCTTCCGAGAAGAACATCTATATACAAAGTGTCCGTCTGAACGGACGTCCTTATACGAAGAATTACCTTTCGCACGAGGATATTCTGCGGGGAGGAACGATGGAGTTTGTCATGGGCGATAAGCCTAACACTGCTTGGGGCAGTGCTTCGGCCGACTGTCCGCCTTCTGTAATGTAATTGATTGAACGAATGTTTATGCTTATGATACATAGAATATCTGCCAGTCTGTCCCTGTTGCTGTTTATCCCGTTCCTGTATGCCAGAGGCGGACATGCTCCGGTGTACGATGTGACTGCGTTCGGCGCGGTTTCCGATACTACGCTGCTTTCTACCGAGGCCTTCCAGCGGGCAGTCGATGCCTGCGCTGCCGATGGCGGAGGAACGGTATGGGTGCCTGCCGGCAATTACCTGTGTACGACGGTCATACTGAAAAGCAATGTCAACCTGCATTTGGATGCCGGTGCCACCGTTTATGCCAGTCGGAAAGTGTCCGACTATGAAGGATTCCGACGTAAAGTAGGGGCGGCTGATACCGGCGAAAGTGAAGTCCTGTTGGGGGCTTTCGATGCCGAGAATATATCGGTGACGGGAACCGGAACCCTGCACTGCCGTGCCGAACGCATCGGTTATCGGCGCAAGCCACAGACTGCTGTTACCGATTCGGTTACCGGTCGGGAGATAGCCAATGCCGCCCGTTACGGAGCCGACTATCAGAGCAAGTTCCGTAAAGTGCCGCCTTGTCCGGGAGCCATCAGCTTTGTTGGCTGCACCGGTGTATGCATCCGCGACATCCGGGTGGTCGAGTCTTCTTTCTGGTCCGTACATCTGCAATGGTGCGAACGGGTGACGGTAGATGGCGTTTACATCGCTTCTAACCGTCATAACGGGGTCAATGCCGACGGACTCGACATCGATGGGTGCAGCGACGTGAGGGTAAGTAACTGCCGTATCGATACCGGCGATGACGCTCTTTGCCTGAAGACAACCCGACAGGGAGGTAAGACTTTGCCTTGCAGTCAGATTACCATAACCAACTGCGTGCTGACCTCTTCGTCGGCTGCATTGAAGATCGGTACGGAGTCGCATGCCGATTTCGAGAATATTACTGTTTCCAACTGTGTCATTGACAAGGCAAACCGTGGATTGAATATGATTATCCGTGACGGTGGCAGTGCCCGCAACATCCTGTTTTCGAACATCGCCATCTCTACCTGCCGGAAAGAAACCTTCTGGTGGGGAAACGGAGACCCCGTCTGGTTTACCGTGCAGAAGCGGGGAGATAGTCCGTCGGGCACCATCGAGAATGTGACTCTGAGTCACATCATCGCTCACGGACAGAGTGGCATCCGTCTTGAAGGCTTCAGCCGGCGGATCAGAAACATTCGCCTGAACGACGTGCAGCTGTTTATGGAGCCGGAAGACGCGGTGGACAAGCGTTCGCGCAATGGGTTCCTGTTCGACGGAGTCGATAAGCTGTCGCTAATCGATTGCGAAGTGAACTGGAACATGCAGCATCCCGAACTTACTTGGGAGAGTGCTTACCTGTTCCGTCATGTAGACGGACTGCAATTAGTACGGACTTACGGCGACTGTGCACCGGGCAGCCAGTATCCGGCTTTCCGATACGAGCAGGTAGATCATATCCGAACAACCGATTAAACTTTTAACGAGCTTACGATATATGAGAACGAAACATTTGATTCTTGTCCTGTTCAGTCTGTTTCTGCTGAATGCGTGCCAGCAACGGCAGAACGGAGTTTACAACGTGATGGACTATGGAGCGGCGGGAGACGGAAAGACCGACGACGCAACTGCCATACAGCAGGCTGTTGATGCCTGTAGTGCCGCCGGAGGCGGAACCGTATTGCTCCCTTCGGGGCATACCTTTCTGTGTGGTCCGCTGAAGTTGGCTTCCGATGTCAATTTCCATCTGGAGCCCAACTCGCGCCTGTTGGCCAATCCTGACGAAAGTGTTTACACCGAAAGCGCTTTCGGCGAAAACCGTGGTGAAGGCATGATGTGGATCAGCGGAAAAGACCTGAAAAACCTGTCCATCACGGGTACAGGTACCATCGACGGTAACGGGGTAGCCTTTATGGGGAAGGAACTGGAGGATTCGTACGAACTGAAACCGGTGACGGACTTCGATCCGCGTCCGCATGTCTTGACCCTTATCAATGCCGAGAAGACAGTGATCAGAGATGTAACCATCTGCAACAGTGCCTACTGGACCATTCATCTGGTGGGTTGCTACGATGCGCTGATCGAAGGTATTTCCCTACTCAATAACCTGAAGATCCGCAATGGCGACGGCATCGACCTCGACCATTCGCGCAAGGTACGTATCGCCGACTGCTTTATCGAGTCGGGTGATGATTGCATCTGCCTGAAAAACAGACGTGAATTCGAAGAATACGGTTCGTGCGAAGACATTGTGGTGAGCAACTGTGTGATGACTTCCCGTTCGTGTGCCATCAAGATCGGGTCGGAGAATATGGATGTTATCAACAACGTGCTGTTCAACAATTGCATCATCCGGGGCAGCAACCGTGGAGTTGGCATTCAGAACCGTGACGAAGGCACGGTGACCAACGTTGTTTTCTCGAATATGCTTATCGACTGCCAGTTCTTTTCCGATGTGTGGTGGGGCAAGGCCGAGCCTATCTATGTGACTTCTTATCCGCGTGCCGTAGGCAATCACAAGGATGCCGGCTGGCGTTTTCCGAAGGGAGCTACCGAAGGACGTTGCGGAGAGGTGAGCCGTATTTACTTCACGAACATCAAGTGCACCAGCGAGAACGGCGTGTTTGTAGGCGGAGATGTACCGGGCAAGGTGAATCACATTTTCTTCAAGGACGTGGACGTATTGCTATACAAGCGTACCGGCTATCCCGGAGGAATCTACGACAAGCGTCCCTGTCTGGGCGAAGGTTTTGTACATGATAGCACGTACGGTTTCTACATCGATACGGCTTCAGACATTTATATAGAAGATTCGCGCATCATGTGGGGCGATACCAAGCCAGACAAGGCTGCTGACGGTGTGATGCAGAAGAATGCCCACAACGTGGTGATTGAATGAGCCGACCGGTTTCTGCCTGACAGTTAAGGAGCGAAAAGGAGGGAATCCGATACATTGCATCCCGCTTATTTCAGGCACGGATTACACGGATATTCGCAGATTTTTTTTATTCTTTATATCTTTTTTTCCGTGTAATCTCTGACTGAAAATAACAACTACTTTTGAAATTGAATGTCTATTGGTAAAAAACAGAATATGAAACGATTACTGATTACAATATACGCTTTTTGCAGTTTTCTGACGGTTTTCTCGCAAAGCCGTCCTACACCCGAGCAGTTGGGAAGTATCTATTATGCTTATCCGGCTCCGGCAGAGGCGCCTGCACCAGCTCCCGAAGGATATGAGCCGTTTTACATCAGTCATTACGGCCGTCATGGGTCTCGCTGGATGACGGACGATGTGCGTTATGTGGCGATGGTTAGTCTGTTCGATTCACTGTACCGGTACAATCAGCTGACGGCTTTGGGACAGGATGTCCGTCTGCGTTTGCATCGTGTGTGGGATGATGCTCGCGGACGCAGTGGTAACATCACACCGTTGGGTGAACGGCAGCATCACGACATTGCCGTTCGCATGTACCGTAATTTTCCGCAAGTGTTTCACGACAGTGCGGTGGTCGATGCGCATTCTTCCACTTCGCTCCGTTGTGCAATGAGCATGAGTTATTTTACCGACGGACTGAAAGAACAGAACCCTTCCTTGCGCATCACACGCCGTGCTTATGGCGAGTATATGAACTACATCGCTTATACTTCGCCCGAAGGTGAGGCTTTTAGTTCCGAACAAGCAGCTTGGCGCAAGGATTTTCATGCTTTCGAAAGGCGTATGATACGTCCGGCCCGGTTAATGAAGTCGCTGTTTCTGCATGCCGAAAACTTTTCGGAGAAACAGTCGGCCGATGTCATGACGTCGCTTTATTGGATTGCTGCCGACATGCAGAATGTGGATTTGTGCGGGCAAGTGTCGTTTTACGACATCTTTCAGTACGACGAACTGCGCGACTTCTGGCGGACGGTGAATGCCCGCATGTATGTGTGCAATGCTGCTGCTCCGCTCAACGGAGGAGTGATGCCGCGCTGTGCTTCCAATCTGTTGAACGATATTGTAGTGAAAGCTGACGCAGCCATCAGTGGCGGAAACACGGATGCTGATTTACGCTTCGGACACGATACCCATCTCATCCGCTTGCTGGCCCTGATGCAGATGGAGGGCTGTGCAAATCAGGAAGCGGATATGGATAAGTTTCATCTGGCCTGGCAGGACTATAAGGTCTCGCCAATGGGAGCCAATTTGCAGCTTGTCTTCTATCGCGCCTCCGGAAAGGATGTACTGGTACGTTTTCTGCTGAACGAGCACGAAGCTAAACTTCCCATTCCGAGTGTAGAAGGTTCGTTCTATCGTTGGGAAGACGTGAAACGCTTCTGGCAGCAAGTGGCACCTGCACAGGGCGGGGACGTCAAATGACGATTTTGTCCAGTATGCCGTTCACCCAGGCGATGGTTACACCGTAGTTGGTCATCGGCACTCCTTGGCGACGGGCACTTTCGATGCGGCTCATGACGTGCTTGCGGTTGAACATGCACGCACCGCAATGAATAACGAGGTCGTAGCCCGTCAGGTCGTCGGGGAAGTCGGCTCCCGATACAATATCGATGCGTATACCTTCTCCCAGACGCTTGCGCAGCATACGGGGCAGTTTCACCCGGCCGATGTCTTCCGAGAGCGGAGCATGAGTGCAGGCTTCAGCTATCAGGATGCGGGCATCCTTTCCCAAACGGGCGATGCTGGCCGCGCCTTGCAGATAGTAGTCGATGTCTCCCTTTTGCCGGGCAAACAAGACGGAGAACGACGTCAGCAGACTTTCGGCAGGCTTTTGCTCATATACGGTGCGGAACACCTGCGAGTCGGTGATGATCAGTTGCGGCGCGCGCGACAGGGCTTGCAGCGTGTCGGCCAGCTTGTCGGTGGTGCAGCTCATCACCATGCATTTCCGGTCGAGCAGTTCGCGCAGCGTCTGTACCTGGGGTAGAATCAGTCTGCCTTTGGGCGCCTGGATGTCTTGCGGCATCACTAACAGTACCAAGTCACCTTCTGATACCAGATGCGACACGATGGCGGGTTGTACCGTTTCCGATGCCATACGTATCAGGGCTTCGCGGATGCCTTCTACTCCTTCGCCTGTCCGGGCACTGGCCACGAGCGGACGCACACCGGCTTTCTTACTTATAGCATCGGCCACGGTTTCGGCGTGGGGTAGCAGATCGGCCTTGTTCAGCACCAGCAGGGTGGGGATTTGCTTCTCCTTCAGCAATTGTAGCCAGTGCAGTTCGTCTTTCACCTCTTCATCCCTGCACACCAACAGGGCTACGTCGGCTTTTTGCATGACTTTCTGTGTCTTTTCTACACGCAGTGCACCCAACTCACCTTCATCGTCGAAGCCTGCCGTGTCGATGAATACGCACGGTCCCAGTCCGTGTACTTCCATGGCCTGATAGACCGGATCGGTGGTTGTGCCGGCGACATCGGACACTAATGCTGCCTGCTGATGGGTCAGCGCATTCAGCAGCGAAGATTTTCCACTGTTTCGTTTGCCCAGCAGAACAATGTGCAGGCGGTTGGAACGGGGAGTAGCTGTTAAACTCATAGTTGGGATATTTCTTTTTATTAGTGATTTATCAGTTCTAACTTATTTTGCTTTGATATAGCATTGGACCGACAAAGATAGCGAACTTTTCGGTAAAGCGAAAAAATCCACCCCAACGGGTTTGTATGTGATGAATAAGTTCTATATTTGCATATACCGCAAACCAAATTGTTAGTATATGAATTTTGAACAATTATGTTTTACTACGTTTTGTGTCGGGAGTTTGGCCGATGCCCTGAAAATGAGTGCCGGACAAGTGTATGACATGCTGCGTTCATCGGGTATCCTTACCGGATATCTGCTTCCGGGATACGATGTGTTGCATACGTTCAGCAAAGAGTATATTGTGGAAGACTTGCTTTCATGCATGAAAGAGAAAGGTGTATTGAAATGAAACTGTATCATGCTTCGGATATCGTTATAGAGAATCCTGATGTGTATCACTCGCGTGAGCATTTGGATTTTGGTAGAGGTTTTTACTTGACATCCATGCGAAGCCAGGCAGAAAAATACGCTCAGCGTTTTTTGTTGCGTGGTAAACGGGCTTTTGTTAATGAATATTTGCTGGATGAGGACTTGTCCGACTTTGTTGTGAAAGTATTTAAAAGTTATGATGAAGAATGGTTGGACTATGTGGGTAAATGCCGAAAGGGACTCAATGAAATGATGTATGACATTGTAGAAGGTGGTATAGCCAATGATAGAGTCTTTAACACGATAGATCTGTATTTTTCGGGAGCAATGAATAAAGAAGATGCGCTTGGAAGGTTAGCCTTTGAACATCCCAATCATCAGTTGTGCATATTAAATCAACATGTACTTTCGCATCACTTACATTTTGTAAAAGCTGAAGAAATAATGCCGGAAGGAGGTGGATATGTTGGCCGATAAAATAGTTTTGCAGATGAAATATGCGCGCATTGTCCGTCTGTTTGCTGATAGGTTACAGATTCCATACGAAGAGGCACTCGCTTTTTTCTATAATTCAGATACTTATAAACTTATCAGTAATGGGGTAGCAGATATGCACTGCCTCAGTGATGAATATCTTGCCGATGAATTGTTGATGGAATGGGAAAGTTCCTGTTCGTGAGCAACACTTGTACGGCTCCTGAGCAACACTTGTACGGTTCGCGAGCCGTGCTTGCAATACTCACGGGAGTTGCAGGCAATACTCGTGGACTTTGCTTGCAACATGCGTCGGGTTTGGTTGTAAGATGCGGCGGCATTGCTTTCAAAACCCGCCGACATTACTTGTTACGCCGGCTAACTACCGATGTTACGCCGCTAAAGTAGGTAGTTACAGTCGCCAAGTAGGAGTTTGGAAACGAAAAATGAAACATTAAAAATGAAGATGGCAGAGTGACCTTTTTTGTTCACGTCCGAAAATCCTTTTCTCTTTCACCCTCATCCTTCATCCCTCAACCTTCATCCCTCAACCTTCATCCCTCAACCCTCAACCCTTCACCCTCAACATTAAACCTTAAACCCACTATTTTGCCTTCACGCTTTCACCGGAGGATTTTCGCACTGATACACAGCAGGATATGGTGAAAGATGAAGCTTCACGCCCTTTCAATGAAAATTTGAAAATCTGCGTTCATCCGCCTTTCCCCTGTAGTCCGCGTATCTATCTTTCACCACAATTGTTTTATTATCAGTTGCTTACGGTGAAACTTCACCTGCGCCCTCTTATCAGCATTCGCTTTTTGATGTGAACCTTATGGGAAAACAGAAGTGGTACGTTGAGTAGCGTTACTGCACAAACTGTTGCAGTACAACTGCACGTATTGATGCAGTATCACTGCACTGACTGATGCAGTGTGACTGCACTAACTGTTGCAGTGAGGCTGCATAGTCTTTCCGTCCTGCCGGCTGTTAGGCCGTCGTATTTTTCCTCCTATGGGACGGGCAACAAGCAAGTAGCGAAGTTTTGGACAAGTAGGTGGAGGTATGTGTCGCTTTTCTCAAAAACATTTTTCTTTGTTGGTTTTTAGTAGGAGTAAAATAGTGAACTTTTGCAAATTGTTGATTAATAGACAATTGTGGTGAAAGATGAATGAGGATGATGAAAAGTTGGTTTACTATTTTCTCCCTATTTTGCGCTATTTTCTCCTCCTTCATTAGAGGCTTAGTGTATCTTTGCGACAACTGAAATCTAAGAATGAGCTATGGAAACAGCAATGAATGTATTTCTTCCATTGATCTGTTGCCTGTTGTTAAAAGGCAACATCGTCGGGAGCCTGTTTCTTTACACTTAGCAGTACAAATGATAAGAGTGAAGGAATGGGTTTGTTGTTTTTGTTCTTTCCCTAACTTTCTGTTTATTAGTTTGTTGTGTTCGTTTTGAAATGTTGTTGAAATCAATATGTAACATGCGGCTTTTACTTTTGCAGCCGGAAAAAAGAATGTGATAAATATATAAAATGAGAATAAAAACTGTTTTTTTTAACTAAAACTTTATTTTATGCTGAATGTACAATTAAAAGGAAAGAGAACATGGATGCAGAGTTTGCTCCTCGTCATGTTCTTGCTAAGCAGTACCTTAGCATTTGCACAGAACAAGGTGACGGGTACCGTAACCGATAAGACTGGTGCTCCGTTGCCGGGTGTTAATGTCCTCGAAAAAGGCACGACTAATGGTAGTATAACCGATGTGGACGGAAAGTACAGCATCAATGTTGAGAAAGGTAAAACATTGATGTTCTCCTATATTGGTTTTACAACAAGAGAGGTAGTCGTAAATCAAAATGTTATTGACATTGCTCTGCAGGAAGACCTTCAGGCACTTGACGAGGTAGTGGTTATCGGTTACGGTAGCATGACCCGTAAGGATGTGACCAGTTCTATTACAACGGTGAAAGCTGAAGATATGAATGTTGGTGTTATTACTTCACCTGCACAAATGTTACAAGGTAAAGTTCCTGGTTTGACTATCGCCAATACTAGCGATCCGAACGGCTCTGCTTCAATATCTTTACGTGGTGCTTCTTCATTGCGTACGGGCGAAGCTATGGAACCTTATTATGTCATTGATGGTGTGCCGGGTGTAAGCATCTCATTGGTATCACCTGAGGATATTGAGAGTATTGATGTATTGCGTGATGCTTCTGCGACAGCCATCTATGGTTCGAAAGCTGCCAACGGTGTTATCATTATCACTACAAAGAAAGGTAATCAAGATGGTCGTACCAGTGTAAACTATAGCGGCTATGTGGCTTGGGACAATACCATGAATACGCTGGATATGATGGATGCTAATGAATTGTTGGCTTATGCCAATGCTAACGGTGTTGATCTTTCCAACTATTGTGATATAAACAATCCTGCTAATACCAACTGGCAGGACGAAGTACTCCGTACCGGTTTCAGCCACAATCACAATGTTTCTATCAATGGTGGAAATAAGAAAACTTCTTATAGCGCTTCTATCAATTTTTTGGAACGTCAGGGTGTTGTGAAGGGTACTGATATGGATCGCTTGAATGCACGTTCTTATGTAAAAACTAAAGCTCTCAACGATCGTTTGGAAATTGCCCTTAACTTGAATGCCAGTGTTCGTAACAGTTCTACAGGTCCTACAAGTGGAACTGGTCAGAGTGTATTGGATGCCATGTATTACTACAGCCCGCTGGTACCTGTAAAGAATGCCGACGGAACCTGGTACAGTGACTTGCAGATTTCACAGAACTACAATCCGCTGTCAATGGTCAACGAAGACCGTTACGACACGAAGGAAAAACTGTTACAAGGTACTGCACAAGCTACATTGCACATTATCGATGGTCTGGACTGGAACCTGAACCTGTCTTATCAGAACCAACAGTACATCTATAGCATCTACAATTCTTCGCAGAGCCAGATACTCGGTGCCAAGCATGGCCAGGCTGACCGCAGCACTTTGGAGAACATCCGTAAGCAGATGGAAACTTACATCAACTGGGATCACACCTTTGCTGATGTACATAAGGTAGGTGTCATGCTGGGTTATTCTTGGGAACAGGCTGACAACAACGACGGTTTCGGACTGAGAGTCTACAACTTCTATAACGATGATCTGGGCTACCACAACATGGGTATGGCCAACAATATGGATATCAGTGATATCATCAGCAACAACCTTTCTACTTTGCGTATGATTTCGTTCTACGGACGTGTCAACTACAGCTTCAACAGCAAGTACCTGTTGCAGGCAACTGTTCGTCGCGATGGTTCTTCTGCTTTCGGTGTCAACAACCGTTGGGCTACCTTCCCCTCTGTATCTGCCGCATGGCGTATCACGGAAGAGGAATTTATGAAAAATCAGCATATCTTCGATGACTTGAAACTGCGTGTCGGCTACGGTGTCAGCGGTAACTCACTGGGATTCGATGCCTTTATTGCCCGTCCGCTCTATGGTGCAACAGGATGGTTCACTTATGTAAGTCCCGATGGTGTTTCTTCTGAATATCGTACGTTGGGTGCTACTCGTAACTCTAACCCCGACCTGAAGTGGGAGAGCACCAGTATGTTCAACATTGGTTTGGACTTCGGCTTCCTGAACAACCGTTTGACCGGTACTATCGAGTACTATGACAAGCGTACCAGCGACCTGATTTACGACTATCCGGTTTCTACCAACCGCTATCCGTTTGGAACAATGACTGCCAATGTGGGTGACATCAGTAACAAGGGTATTGAAGTTACAATCAATGCTATACCGGTGAAGACTCGCAACTTTACATGGACTACCTCTGTAAACTTGTCTCATAATAAGAACGTGGTTGAGAAACTGACCAATGCAACTTACTCTGTTCCTTATATTGACATGGCAGACCCTGACGTTGGTGGTTTCTCCGGAACTAATGTTCAGCGCATTATGGAAGGCTGTCCTATCGGTCAGTTCTATACCTACGAATGGGCTGGCTATAATGAGAACGGTAAGTCTGTTTTCAACGACTATGATGCTGACGGCAATCTGGTCGGAACTACAGATGCTCCGAAAGATGAAGACCGCCGCAAGACAGGTTCTGCACAGCCGAAGCTGACTTACGGATGGAACAACGAATTTACTTGGAAAAACTGGTCACTGACTGCATTCTTCCAGGGAGTTGCCGGAAACAAAATCTACAACGCAACCCGCAACTACTACAACAACGTAGGTTTGGTGGCAGCTGGTAAAAATGCATTAAGTGAGATTGCTACTGAGCAGAAGTTCAATGATTCTAATGCACAACGTCCTTCTGATCGTTATTTGGAAAACGGCTCTTATTTACGTTTGGCAACATTGACTTTGGGGTATAACTTCGGTAAGCTGGGAAATTGGGTCAACAATCTCCGTCTGTATGCTACTTGTAATAATGTATTTACTATTACTGGTTACAAAGGTCTTGACCCCGAAATCTATTTGGGTGGTTTGACTCCAGGTGTTGACTGGCGTAATACAACGTATCCACGTACACGTACATTTATGGTTGGTGTTAATGTAAACTTCTAACTCTTAACATAAGAGACATAAAGATATGAAAACAAGATATTTTATTTCTGCTGCCTTATTGGCACTTACAACTGTCGGTTGTACCGACTTGGATGTAGACATTAAGTCACAATATACTGAATATCCCAATTCAGAGATTGCCTTGAGTGCACGCATCAACAATGCTTACTATGCATTTCGTGGTGCTTTAGGACGTCGTTATGATGAACTTATTTCATGTAATTCTGATGAATATACGGCTGTCAGTTTCGATGGTGACTATCTGAATGGACGTGATATGTCTAATATTTCTCTTCACATGGTCGATGCTGATGCTAGTAACAGCCAGTTAGCTGTTTACAATGATATACAGGCTGGAATTGTCAATAGCAATCAAATATTGATGGATTTGGGAGAAGGAGAAGAAAATGTATCAGTTACTGCTCCTATCCGTGCGGTACGTGCTTTTTATACGTTCTTGTTGATGGATAATTGGGGCGATACGCCTATTATTGATTATAAGGTACTAGGAGATAGTAACGCTGCTATTGACCGTTCGCCACGTGCTGATGTTGCGCGTTGGATTGAATCGGAATTATTGGCAGTTCGTGACGATTGCCCAAGTGAAGTTTCCGAAGATACCTATGGTACTCCTACCTGCTGGATGGTAGATGCTTTATTAGCAAAGCTTTATATTAACTGGAATGTCTATACAAAGGATGTAACTAGTGCAGATTGGAATGCTAATGCCGATAATGAGAAACTGGCTGACTGTATTGCTGCTTGCGATCGTGTTATTGAATCTGGTAAATTCGATCTGAGTGATGACTATAAGGCTAAGTTCATGTATACCAATGGATCACAAATTAAGGATTTTATTTATGCGATGCCTTTTGATGCTGTTACTGCCGGTGGTATGACTTATGCTCGTTTCCGCACTTGGCGTCGTGGTCAGAATAGCAATGGTTTCTATAGCATTGAAATGACAAACTCTGTGGGTGGCAATATGACTTTGACTCCTGAATTCGTTGAGTTATTTTGTTTGCCGGGTGATCGTCGTAACGATGTGATTGCCGGTAATACCGGTGAAAATATCGGTATGACTACGTTTGATGTTTATCAGTATGATAATACAACCGGTATGCCGACCGATGTACGTAACACATATAATGGTCAGGATGTTACTTTCTCGAAGTCTATTACGTTGAAAAATGATCCGACAGCCAATCCTCCTGTTGTTCCTAATGCAGATCTTAACTGCGGTGCAGACATGACAGGTTGGACACAAGGTTATCGTTCCATAAAGTTCTTCCCTGATATCAATGATTATAATGTGTATAGTCGTAATCAGGATAACGATGTACCTATCTTCCGTTATGCTGATATTATTTTGATGAAGTGCGAGGCTATTACCCGTGGCGGTTCGGCTACATTGGGTGACACTCCAATGAGTTTGTTCAATGAGATTCGTGCGTATGTCAACGCTCCGCTTATCGAGAGCAATCCTTCTTTGCAGGATATTTTGGATGAACGTGGTCGTGAATTCTTGGATGAACACTGGCGTCGTAACGACTTAATCCGTTTCGGTGACTTCGAACGTGATTGGGGCTTCAAGAATGATTTTAATCCTAATGCTTCAAATCCGCAATATCGTTTGTTGCCGTTAGCTCGTGACGTGTTGAATGCCAACACCAACTGGTCACAGAACCCTGGATACTAATCACTCGTAATACATTTTAAGGTAAAATAGCCGATTGTTTTATTTAGTGTTTTAAAAGGGAAAGCCTTGTGTTGCATCTATAGTCGTGTACTTTGGGTGACAATGCAAGGCTTTTGTGTTTATACTTTTGAATGATTCTGAAAACGGAATGTTTCTCTGGCAGGATGGTGTCCGAAAAAATGTATAGTTAGGAAAAAAATATTCTCTAACTGGAAAAAATTTTTTTCCTAACTGGGAAAAAATATCGGCATAATACCGCTTTGGAAATACATCCGTTGGAAATGAAGTAAAATGTAAATAATAAGAATACTCAACTTTTGCAAGCTCAAGTTGCAGTTGACAAGTAACAAGTAGACGAGTTGACAAGGTGTTTGCAGCGAAGCGTCTCAAGCGACACTTTATCAAACAGGGTATTTCGGTCCTTGTAAACTTGTTGACTGAAGCCTTGTCAACTGATAAGTTGAGCACTTGCGAAACTTAAATAAGAATAGATAACTATGAATATGCAACGTTTATGGGGCAGTGTGCTGTTGGCCTTTCTGTTGACAAGCGGTACAGCTGCCGTGGCTCGTGATAGGCAGGCAGAGCCGGAAAAAACTTTGACGGACTACGTCGATCCGCGTATCGGTTCCGAAGGACTGGGGCGTGTCTTTATCGGTCCGTCGTGTCCCTTCGGCATGGTGAAACCCTCGCCCGACTGTACACCTTCTCCCAACAGTGGCTGGTTGCCGATGCCCGAACGGGTAGACGGTTTTGCCCAGGTGCACGTCAGCGGCACAGGGGGCGGACCGAAGTATGGCAATGTGCTGGTGACTCCTTTCTGTGGAGCATTGGACCGCACGCAACATCTCGATTACCGCGAGTACGAAAATATACGCTTGGGCTACTACGACACCCGTTTCAAGCAGAGCGGCATCCGTACGGAGATAACTACCGCCGAGCGAGCCTCGTTCTACCGCTTTACTTATCCCGAGGTGGCGGACAAGGCACTGGCCATCGACGCCGGTTTCTTCTTGGGCGAAAGTCCGGTGCCCGACGCACGCGAGGCCCAGCAGTTTGTGGGCTCGGAGATACAGATACTGTCCGACCGGGAAGTGTGCGGATATACCCGCATTCGTGGCGGATGGAACAACGGGCGTGCCTATACGGTTTACTTTTATGCCGAAACCGACCGCCCCTTCAGCGAATGGGCTACGTGGAAAGGCGACAGCCTCACTGCCGATCGCACGCAGTACGATTCGCATCAGAAGACGGGGGCTTTGCTTCGTTTCGAAGGCGATGCCACTACACTACAGCTGAAGGTGGGCATCTCTTTCCTGAGCTGTCTGCGCGCCGAGGCCAACGCACACAGCGAGATTCCTCACTGGTCGTTCGACGAGGTGCATCGTCAGCTCCTGGACAAGTGGGAAGCACTGCTCTCGAAAATCGAGATTGACGAGAAGGCTCCGGAAGCACACAAACGGATGTTCTATACCGGATTGTATCATACGATGCTGATGCCTGTGGATCGTACGGGCGAGAACCCGCTCTGGAGTGACCCCGAACCTTATTACGACGACTTTTATGCCATTTGGGATACGTACCGCACGTCGTCGCCCCTGATTACGCTGATCGATCCGAAGCGTGAAGCCGACATCGTCCGTTCGCTGGTGAACATCTACAAGCGCGACGGCTACATGCCCGATGCCCGGAGCGGTAACTGCAACGGACGTACACAAGGTGGGTCGAATGCCGAAATCGTCATAGCCGATGCGTTTGTGAAAGGGCTGGAGGACATCGATTACGAACTGGCTCTGCAAGCCATGCTGAAAGACGCTACCGTAGACCCGGGTGCCAACCACGAGGCCGAAGGACGTGGTGGCTTGCGCGAGTATCTGGAACTGGGGTATGTTCCCTGGGGCATCGACCGTGCCGGAAACCGTACGGTGGAATACAGCTATTGCGACTATGCCATTGCCCTCGTGGCCAAGGGACTGGGAAAGGAGGAACTGTACCAGCACTACCTGAAGCAGAGCGGCAACTGGAAAAAACTGTGGCGCGACGACTACGAACACAGCGGGGCACGGGGCTTCATCATGCCGCGCGATGCCGATGGCCAATGGCTGGACAGCCTGCCCTACGGACACAGCCGCGTGATGCAACCCAAGTATGTCTACACGCCTATGACGTTTGAAGGACCGTGGTACACGCCCTGGTGGAGCATGTTCTTCTATGAGGCTTCTTCGTGGGAATATTCCCTGAGCATTCCGCACGACGTACCGGGACTGATTGAGAAATGTGGTGGTCCGCAGGCTTTCGAGCAACGACTGGACACTTTCTTTATCCGCAATTATTATAATGTGAACAACGAACCTTCGTTCCTTACTCCCTGTCTGTATCACTGGCTGGGCAAGCCTTGGCGCAGTAGCGACCGTATCCATACGATTCTGGCAGAAAGCTATAACGACGGTCCTGTAGGTCTGCCGGGCAACGACGATTCGGGGGCCATGTCTTCGTGGCTGGCTTTCCACATGATGGGGCTTTATCCCAACGCCGGTCAGGACTATTACCTGATAAACACACCGTTGCTTCGTACCACTACGCTGCATCTGGCGAACGGATACGACTTCCGGATTGTGGCCGACGGCCTTTCGGAAAAGAACCGTTATGTGCAGAGTGCTACCCTGAACGGGGAAGATTATCCGTGGTCGGCATTGCGCCACAAGGACCTGATGGCCGGTGGCACGCTGGTGCTGAAGATGGGAAAGAAGCCTTCGGAGTGGGGCAAGGAGATGTTTAAACCGAATCATTGATTGAAGTTCCGACATATCCTTTTATGCAAAACTTGCAGGAGTTAAAGAAGTGAGAATGAGAAAATGAAGAATGAGGAATGAAGAATGAAGAATTTCTACGACTCATTAACCATTAACCATTAATCATTAACCATTAACCATTCCCCCTCGGCTTTTAACTTCTAACAGAGCAAAGCCAAGTGGTAACTTCTTAACTTCCAGCGAAATATTAAACCCGAAACTTAAGTAAGAAATATGAAAGCTAAATATTTGATTACTTTGCTCCTGTTGCTGGCTATGGGAACGGGAGCTGCGGCACAAAGTGCCATACCGGATACGTTGCTGTTTGTCTTCAAGCTGCACGGGCAGACACGCAAATACCAAATGAGTTTCACCCAGCGAAAAGATTCTGTTGTGCTGGACTGGCGTATTCTGCGTAACCTGCGCTGGCAGAAAGGTTCATATACGCTGACTCCGGCAGCCATGGAAAGCGGAGAGGTGCTTAGTTTCCTGATGCCTGAGGACGGGAGGAAGGTAGTGCTGTCCGATCGGGAAACGGCCTATCTGATTTCGCGTAAGGCATACCGTCAGTTGAAGGCTAACCGCCGTTTGGCATATAACTGTACCGAATATGAATGGTTGGACAACAACGAACACGTTTCGGGACATGCCTTGCTGCACGTGCGCGACGTTCAGGAAGGGGCGGAGATGTGGATTTGGGATAATCCAGCATTGCCCCTCGTATGGCGTATGAAGGAGAATCCGTTAGAGGTGAACTGGGAAGTGCAAGTATTGAAATGATAAGCGGATGCCGACGAGATGTTGCTGCCGAGTGGAGCAACTTTGGATCATATGAAAAAGAGCAAAAGTCCGACGAGAGCTTTTGCTCTTTTTTCTGAATGGTTGTTGCCAGCTATTTCTGTTGGTTGCTGTCGGCTGTGGCATCGGTCCCGGCAGTGCCGGCCAGATGCTTTTTAAACCAGTTGACAACCGTATCGATAAGGGCCGGTTGATACCAGTACAGGTCGCCATGTCCGGCTCCTTCTACTACAATGTAGTCGGGCTTGTTGCCTTTCTCGACCATGGCCTTGTACAGTTGCTCACTCTGAACCGGTGATACTAACGGGTCGGCAGAACCGTGCATGATGAGGAATGGAGGCAGATTGCTTTTGACGTGTCCCATTGGACTGGCATCCAAAGCTTTTTTCGGATCGCTCAGGATGCTACAGCCTGCAAAGTTGAAAAAGGCTGGACCGTGTACCAGCAATGCTTCGGTGACGGCTGGCGAGGCATGTACTTTTTGTATGTCTTCCGAGTAACCTTCACCTATATTCATCAGATTGCTGATGCCGTAGATGGTTGCGGCGGCCTGTACATCGGAAGAAACTTCGGTGAAGTCGCCTGCGTCGAATTGTTTTTCACCGTTGGTCGTTCCTACCATCTGGGCTACATAGCCTCCTGCCGAGTCGCCTATGACTCCGATGCGTTGCGGATCGATGCCAAACTGACCGGCATGGGCACGCAGGTAGCGAACGGCAGATTTGGCATCGATGACAAGTGCCGGAAAGCGGTCGGGGACGGTTCGGTATTCGGCGGCTGCCACTACGAAGCCGGCTTTGGCAAGTGCCATTCGCATTGCGATGAAGCTGTCGTGGTTGGCCGACATGAAACCTCCTCCCGGGTAAAAGACAATGGCAGGTTTGGGCTGGGGGGTGCGCGGAACGAGCAGCGTCATTCTGAGCTGGCGGTTGGTGGGGAATGTAATTTGTGAATAGATCACATTACTGATAACATCAACGGGTGTTTCGGTGATTTCTACTTTCAGGGTTTGCCTGCCCGGTGCTTCGGCTGTTTGTGCTGAAGCCTGGAAAGTGGTTGGCAGCAATCCGGCAAGCAGGGATGCAAATACATATTTTTTCATGATACGGTTATTTTGATTGTTGAAACATTCAGGGGTATGAAGTTGTCGGATATAAAGGAAAGGGGATGTATCATTGCAGACACATCCCCTTTCCTCTTACGGGTGTAGCGTAGAGAGTTATTTCTTACGGTTACCGTAACGGCTCATGAACTTATCTACACGACCGGCAGTGTCAACCAACTTGGACTTACCAGTATAGAACGGGTGAGAAGAACTGGAGATTTCCAGCTTTACCAACGGATAAGTTTCGCCTTCGAATTCGATAGTCTCTTTCGTGTTTATAGTAGAACGAGACAGGAACATGTCGCCATTTGACATATCTTTGAATACTACCGGACGGTAATTTTCAGGATGAATACCTTTTTTCATTTCGCTATTTGCTTTTTTAATTATTATTCGGTTACTATCTTGGTAATAAATAGTGTAATGGTCTATCTTTACTTTTCAGGCTGCAAAGATAGTGCTATTTATTGAAACAGAAAAAAAGTTCGGCTAAAAAATAGGTTTATCTCGTTTTATTTCTTTTTTTTGCACCTGAAACAGGAGTTGAAGGCTGTTTGACCGGACTGCGTGTCCGTGCCTGAAGGAAGCAATTTCTTCGTTTGATACACCCGCCTTGGGCTGGTAGCACTGCTCCTGAATTTCACTAACTTAAGTTGTTTTATTAATATGAAAAGACTGTTCTTTCTATGGATGTTCACTTTCTGTCTGGTTGTGGCGGAAGCGCAGAACACGAAGCGCGATTTGTACAGCGTAGCGTTTTATAATCTTGAGAATCTGTTTGATACCATTCATGATGAAGGTAAGAACGATTACGATTTCTTGCCCGACGGCAGTTATAAGTGGAATTCGAAGAAGTACGAGGCTAAACTGGAGAACATGGCCAAGGTGCTGTCGTCGCTGTCGCGCGACGTGGTCGAAGAGGGACCGGCCTTTATCGGAGTGGCCGAAGTAGAAAACAGCCGGGTGCTGACCGACCTGCTGAAACAGCCTCCCATGTCTCACTATAAGTTTATCCATTACGAAGGTCCCGACAAACGGGGCATCGATTGTGCGTTGCTTTACGATCCGCAACAGTTCGAGGTGAATACGTCGAAGCTGGTACTGTCCGAACCTTATCAGGGCGACACGGTGCATCTGACACGCGGCTTCCTGATTGTGGAGGGTAAGTTGGCCGGTGAGCGGGTGTGTGTCATCGTCAATCACTGGCCTTCGCGTGGAGCAAAGTCGCCGGTGCGGGTACACGCAGCACGCCAGGTGCGGGTGTTGGCCGACTCCTTGCAGCATGAATACCGGAAGCTGAAGCTGATTGTGATGGGCGACATGAACGACGACCCGATGGATGAAAGCATGCAGACGCTGGGCGCACGTAAATATAGGAAAGAGGTGAAGAAGGATGAATTCTATAATCCCTGGTGGGAGACGCTGGAGGACAAGGGAGTGGGAACACTGCTCTACCGTGGTAAGTGGAATCTGTTCGACCAGATTGTCCTGTCGAAACCGCTTCTGAAGAAGCGTCGCGGACTGCGTTTCGACCACAGCGAAGTGTTCCTGCGCGATTACCTGATACAGCAGGACGGCAAGTACAAAGGTTCGCCTTTGCGTACGCACGGCGGGCGCACATGGCTGAACGGCTACAGCGACCATCTGCCTACCATTATTTATTTAAGAAAATGACAGAAAGTACTGTTGCGGCAACCGGCTGTTGACGGGGGCAAACTTTGCAACATGGACTTTACAATCTTTTGTTAAAACTCTTCAAACACTTGAAAAATATTTGTTTTTCTTTTGTTCGGGGAGTTTTTTTATTGGGGCAGGTGTCCGCTTTTTGAATGAGAATGTTTACTTTTGCACAGAATTTTGATTCACTAACAATAAACTTTTAAACAAAATGGTTAATTACAAAGATTTAGGCCTTGTGAACACAAGAGATATGTTTGCTCGTGCCATTAAAGGTGGATATGCTATCCCGGCTTTCAACTTCAACAATATGGAGCAATTGCAGGCCATCGTGAAGGCTGCCGTTGAAACTAAATCTCCGGTTATCCTGCAGGTTTCCAAAGGCGCACGTAACTATGCCAATGCTACATTGCTGCGCTACATGGCTGAAGGTGCTGTAGAATATGCTAAGGAACTGGGTTGCGCTCATCCTGAAATCGTGCTCCACCTGGACCACGGTGACAGCTTCGAACTTTGCAAGTCTTGCATCGACATGGGCTTCTCTTCTGTAATGATCGACGGTTCTCACCTGCCTTACGAAGAGAACGTAGCTTTGACGAAGAAGGTTGTTGACTACGCTCATCAGTTTGATGTAACTGTAGAAGGCGAGCTGGGTGTATTGGCCGGTGTAGAAGATGAAGTTTCTGCTGAGCATCATACTTATACTGACCCTGAAGAGGTTATCGACTTTGCTACTCGCACCGGTTGCGACAGCTTGGCTATCTCTATCGGTACTTCTCACGGTGCTTACAAGTTCAAACCCGAACAATGTCACGTTGATCCGGCTACCGGCCGTCTGGTTCCTCCTCCTTTGGCTTTCGATGTACTCGACGCCGTTATGGAGAAACTGCCGGGCTTCCCCATCGTTTTGCACGGATCTTCTTCAGTTCCTCAGGAAGAAGTGGATACTATCAACAAATATGGTGGCAAGCTGGAAGCTGCTATCGGTATCCCCGAAGACGAGTTGCGTAAGGCTGCCAAGTCGGCTGTTTGCAAGATCAATATCGACTCAGACTCTCGTCTGGCCATGACTGCTGCTATCCGCAAGGTGCTGGCTGAGAAACCGGGAGAGTTCGATCCGCGTAAATATCTGGGTCCGGCTCGTGACAACATGGAGAAACTGTACAAGCACAAAATCATCAACGTGCTGGGTTCAGACAACAAGTTGGCTGAATAATTTTTCCACAAGATTATAGAAGAAGGGGATGTGTCCGCACGGGCACATCCCCTTTCTTTGTATGCGGGTAGTTCAGGGCGCCGAACTTCCTGTTTTTCCCCTCCAAGGCTTTCCGTTATTGAGGCGCGGCTATTGGGCTGCGATGGCTTTCTGCCTTTCCTGATACAGTCCTTTCACTAACTGGCAGGAGGTCTCCAGGCCGATGCTTCCGGTGTTGAGCATCAGGTGATAGTGGTGCGGTTCGCCCCATTTGTCGCCCGTATAGTATTCGTAATGATGGATGCGGTTGCGGTTGATGCGGCGGATTTCGGCTTCGGCTTTGTCCTTGGGGACGTTGTATTCGCTGACGCAGCGGGCTACGGCGCTTGGCAGGTCGGAGTAGCAGAAGACTTTCAGTACGTCGGGGTCGTCTTTCAGCACGAAGTCGGCGCAGCGGCCTACGATGATGCACGATTCTTTTTCGGCCAGTTCCTGTATGATTTTGCTTTCGGCCACAAACAGTACGTCGTCGGGCGAGAGGCTGGTTTCTATGGGTTGTTCACTGTTTTTGGAGAGGATGCACTTCAGCCAGAAGGAGGGAATGGATTGTTCGTTTTTCACGATGTACTGTTCGTCCATGTTGCTGCGCTGGGCGGTGAGGTGGATAAACTCTTTGTCGTACAGGCGGATGCCTAATTCCTTCGACAGCATTTCGCCCAGCAGGTGCCCGCCGCTTCCGTACTCGCGGGCAATGGTGATGATGATGTGGCGGCTGCTTCTTGCGGTGGTCTTCTTCAGTTGGTCGGGACTGCCAATCCACTTGTCTAAGAAGCGGTAGTAGGGACTGACGAAGTGGACTATCGGGCCGACGGCCAAGGCGGCCACTACCGTACCTTCGCGCACGCCTTCGATGTCCGAAAGGAAAAAGAGCGACAGCAGACAGGCAATGACCAGCAGGCTGACATCGAAGCCCAACTTGACAAAGCCGAAGTTACCGTGGAAGCGCTTGGTGATGACGTTGACAAAATATTCGCCGGCCATCATGGCTACGTTCGCCTTGACTTCCAGTGCGATGCCCAAGGCCAGAATGACGCAGCCCACCAGCAGGGCTACGACCTGTCCTACGTAGGTGGACGGGTGAAGCCAGAAGAGGATGAACATGGAGAAGTCGATGAACAGTCCGAAGCAGCAGGCGATGGGTATCTGCAGCGCATACATTTGCCAGTCGGCTTTCAGCTCTTTGCGCGTCATCAGGAGGGGTTCGAGGACGACGAACAGCAGGTTGAGCAGGATGGTCCATATGCCTATGGTATAAGGAGTGAACATGCTCAGCACGTAGGTGACGCTGGTGATGGGCGAGGTGCCCAGCAGGGCTTTGGTGATGAAGGCAATGCCAAAGGCATTGATGAACAGGGAAATAACGAACAGCAGGAAACGCCTGGACTTATATACTTGCATAATAATGGATGTGTTTTGTTGAATCGTCGGCAAAGTTCTGACTTTTTTCCCGGTTGCGGTGCATAAAAAGGCGACCTTTCTTGGTCGAAAACGAAACGCTGCTTACTTTTGCCGAATAAAACTCATCGTTATGGAAATCTCTGCATGGCAACTGGCGGGAGAGGGGGAAAAGGCGCGGCCATTCCCTTTCGGCTATTTTACGGAAGAAGCACTTGCGGACAACAGGCAGATACTGATCGAGAAGGGATTTTACTTCTGGCTCGTCGTAAACGGAACGGCGACCGTATCCGATGCTTATCATGCTTATGCGTTGTCGGCGGGGCAGCTGCTGGTGGTGACTCCCAGTGTGTCGGCCACGCTGGACGGCATGAGTGCGGACTTCTCCTTCGTCTGCCTCTACATCGATCCCGATTATTACGACGGCCTTTCCGAAGGGCAGCTGGTGTACAACCAGGTGTCGCAGTTCATCGGAAACTATCGTTTGCCGGTCTTTTCGCTGAATGCCGTACAGGCCGGCTACCTGCAGAAGTCGCTGGAGCTGTTTGCGGACAGGTTGCAGGCGATGCAGCTCTATCGTGACGGAGCTGTCAGACATTTATGCAGCTTTGTGCTGCTGCAGATGGCCGATGCGCTGTATGGGAAGAACCGGGAAGAGGCAACCTGCGTGAAACGTTCGAGCGAGATATTCCGAAACTTCAAGCGTCTGCTGGTGCATCACTACCGCGAGCAGCACAACATCGGCTTCTATGCCGACCGGTTGAACATATCGACTACCTATCTGTCGCGCATCGTCAAGGAGATTACCGGGCATACGGTCTGTTTCCACATCTCGGAGCTGCTGTGTGCCGACGCCCGGAAACTGTTGGAGTGTACCGACCTTGACGTCAAGGAGATAGCCGACGAACTGGGATTCTCCGACCAGTCGGTCTTCGGGAAGTTCTTTGTCCGCAAGACGGGGCTTTCGCCTGTAAAGTTCCGGATGCGGCAGGAGTGACTTTTGTTTCGTATTCAACGAATTCCGTTTCTTGTTTTGATAACGTTTTCCGGAGAAGAATGCCGAACTTTGCCGCCGGAATACAAACGAATGTGTCATTCATAAAAACGCAAATCATATGAGAATGCATTGGATTTATACAGGAGTCCTGGCACTCCTGGCCGTCTGCACGCAGCGTGTGGCGGCACAACAGGAAGTCACCTTGCACGATGCCGGCGGCAAGGAGATAAAGGTACCCATGCGCAAGGCTTTGCCGGTCAGTGCGGACCGTGTGCGCTATCCGGGTTTCAGACAGGAGACGGTGGTGCTGCAAGAGGGCAGTGTGCGTCGCGAGGGAGCCAAACCGCTGGCGTGCGACATTCTGCTGGAAAGGGATGTCCCCATCAAGTTGCGCGACGGGGTCACCATCTATGCCGATGTGTTCCGTCCGACTGACGGAAAACCCTGCCCTGCCATCCTGGTGTGGAGCCCTTACGGGAAGGAGATTGGCGGGCAGATGCTGGACGACGTGCCGGGGCGTGCCGGTGTGCCGGTAGAGGCCACTTCGGGCCTGGAGAAGTTTGAAGGACCCGATCCCGCCTATTGGGTAGACCACGGTTATGCCATCGTGAATGTGGACAAGCGTGGCGCCTATATGTCCGAGGGCAACCTGCTGTACTGGGGACACGAGGACGCGCTGGACGGTTGCGACGTCATCGAGTGGATTGCTTCGCGCGACTGGTGTACGGGCAAGGTCGGCATGTCGGGCAACTCGTGGCTGACCGTTTCGCAATGGTTCATCGCTGCCGAGCGGCCGGAACACTTGGCTGCCATCGCTCCGTGGGAAGGATTCTGCGACCACTATCGTGAGTCAGGTACAAGGGGCGGCATCCCGACACCGGAGTTTCCGGAGATGATTGCCGAAACCTTCTCGTCGGCTCACGGCATGCTGGAAGACCAGCCACGCATGATTGTCGAGAAACCGCTGATGTGCGACTACTGGCAGGACAAGGCGGCGCGCGTGGAGAACATCGAAATACCGGCCTACGTGGTGGCCAGCTACACCAACTCGGTGCATACGCACGGCACCTTTGCCGGATACCGCCGCATGGCGTCGAAGGAGAAGTGGCTTCGCGTGCACAACACGCAGGAGTGGTTCGACTACTATACGCCCGAAAACGTGGAAGACCTGCGCCGCTTCTTCGACCATTACCTGAAGGGCTTGGACAACGGTTGGGAGCAGACTCCGAAAGTGCGCCTGTCGGTGCTTAACCCCGGCGGTCACGACATCGTAGGCCGTGCGGAAGAAGAGTTTCCGCTGGCACGCACCGTCTATCGGAAGCTCTACCTGTCGGCTGCGGACAGTACGCTGCTCACCGCCTTGCCCGAACAGGAAAACGTCAACACATACCAGTCGGCTGCCGACTGTCATCAGGTGACCTACCGTTACCGCATGGATAAGCCCACCGAGATTACCGGCTACATGAAGCTGCACCTGTGGGTGGCAGCCCCCGACAACGACGACATGGACCTGTCCGTCCGCGTGGAGAAACTGTCGAAAGACGGGCAGCCTATTCCCGACCGCACAGGCAACCGCATCGTCGCTACCGGACAGATGCGTGTGTCCATGCGTCAGCTGGATACGCTCCGCACAACCGAGGCCGAGCCTTACTATCCCTTCACTACCGTACAGAAGCTGAAGCCGGGCGAGATTGTCCCCGTGGAGATTGAAATCTGGCCGATGGGACTTTTCTTCGAGAAAGGCGAGATACTGCAACTGACGGTCGGCGCCTATCAGCCCGAAAAGGCCGCCATACCTTTCGGCTCGGCACAGATCACTGTGCCCAAGGAAGGCTTTACCTACATGCCCGGCCAGCAACCGGAGATGATGACGCTGGGCGGCAACGCCGACGAGTGTGCCGACCCCGCCGAAGTGGTCACGTCGCCCGCTACGCACAACGTGGGAAGGCATTGCATCTACACCGGAGGCCGGTACGACAGCTATCTTTACATTCCCGAGATTCCGGCGAAGGAGTAAGGCCGACAGGGGCACCGGCCGTTTTGTCAAAATGACACTTTGATTTCCCGACCGCCTGAGAATCGTCTGTTTCGGGCCAAGGGAAAGGCCGGTGCCGAAAATCGAAGCGCAAGGCACGCTTCTGCCTTACAGACAGCACGATAGCGAAATACTTACAAATGAAATAGAAGAAAAACGGAGCCTGTGAGCGCTCCGCAGAGCAGAAAAGGGGAGTTTCCGTGGCAAAGCTGAGGCTTTTGCGTCGGAAACTCCCCTTCTTTTGGCGGAAAACAAGCCTTTTGGGGACAGATAACAAGCCTTGTTGCGGACGGAAACAAGCAATCTTTGCGAGCGACACAAGCGTTGTTGCCGAGAAATGCAAGCGTTGTTCCCCTCGTCAAGGTGTTTTTTTGTTGTTTTTTTGTCCTATTTCCGGCTGGCTGTGAAAAGCGGGTGTCAGCGAAAAGGCTTATTCTTGGTCATTTGGAAACAAATATTCGTATATGGGTAACTTTGTGGGCTGATACTTCCAACCGTAATCGTTGTGGTAAATCATCAGACGGCTCATGCCTCCGTCCACGGTGATGTTCTCGCCGTTGATGAACGAGTTGCGCTCGTCACACAGGAAAGCTACGACGCGGGCTATGTCTTCCGGTTCGCCTACACGGTTGGAGGGATGCTGGTCGATGTCGCCCTTGCTGTAGAAGGGAGTGTAGGTTTGGTTTGGGTCGCCGTGGTAGTTACCGGTGTCTATCCAGCCGGGAGCCACCGAGTTGACGCGTGCTACGCCTGACAGACTGACGGCCAGCGCATGGGTCAGTGCCGTAATGCCGCCCTTGGCCGCCGTATAGCTCTCGGTGTTGGGTTGCGACTGGAAGGCACGGGTCGAAGAGATGTTTACGATGGACCCTATGCCGCAGAAGTGGTCTTTGAAGAGCTTGGCCAGCATGTAAGGAGCCGCCACGCCCACGCGCTGAATGTAGAGGAATTCGTCGTAGTCGCAGTCGGTCAGGATGCCTCCGTTCGTCAGGCAGGCGTTGTTGATGAGGCAATGGATGCCTTGGGGTTGCTCGTCGAGTACCAGCTGGGCGAAGTCCTCCAGTGCCTGCCTGTCGGCTACGTCGCCTACAAAGCCGGTCACTTTATACCCCAGCTGATGCATCCGTTCTACTTGGTTGAGGGTTACTTCGCGGTCGATGTCGATGAAGTAAACCTGGTCGCCCTCTGCTGCAAAATGTTCTACAATGCAACGGCCGATGCCACCGGCTCCGCCCGTTACGATAATGATTCTGTTCATGGTTGGTTGATGTATGTTATGAGTTTCTTAGAATCTTTTCCATTGGTTTGCCTTTGGCCAGTTCGTCCACCAGCTTGTCCAGGTAACGTATTTCCTGCATCAGCGGTTCCTGAATCTCTTCTACCCGGATGCCGCAGATGCTTCCCGTAATCAGTTTGCGGGCAGGGTTGGGAGCCGGGGCGTTGCGGAAAAAGTCGCCGTAGGTGGTAGGCTGGCTCAGCAGCTCTGCCAGTTGCAGGGGGCTGTATCCGGTCAGCCAGCAGATTATCTCGTCTACTTCTTCGCGGGTGCGTCCTTTGCGTGTGGCTTTGTTCACCAGTAGCGGATAGACTTTGTCAAGAGGCATCTGGTATACCTTCTCGAATGTTGATTGTCCGGTCTGTTTCATTGTTGCTTTTGGTTAGGGATTCTTTGTGGGGTGGGGCGTGGTTAGCCTCCCGTTATCATTCCATTCTCCATAGAGCAAACCTTTTCGGGTGTTCTCTATGAATTTGTTTAAGCGACTTTCAAAAAGTTCTGGTTGGCGTCGTTTTATTTGAATGGTATCTATTCTTACGCGTTTATATAAATCTGGAAACTGGCAGAAGTTGTGCCATACTATTGGGTCGGATTTTAACTTCTGCAAAATATCCTTGTCTATGCTAAAGCCTTGAGGTGACATGTCCGGCAGAACAGCTTTTCCTGCATCGGTCATCAGTCCAAGGCGTTCCATTCTGCGACATCTTTCTTTATTGAGCTCTGACCAATTGCTTCGGGGAGTTCTGGGACAAAGTCGTTGAGCCGTTATGTCGTCAGATATCTTCTTGGTTGTGCTGTCTATCCAACCAAAGCATAAAGCTTCTTCTACAGCATCAATATACCAGAAGGTTTCATCGTCTGTAGGTCTTCCGCGTTTCACCACCACCCAGCATTCTGCTTCCTTATTGTGGTTTTGTATGAGCCATTCGCGTAGCTCAGTTCTCGACTTTATTTGTAGCAGATTACGTATTTCCATGATCTTTAGCCTCAATTTGCATGACGCAATGCTGATTTCCTCGTAGAATAGATTCGCAAATTGTTACTCGAAACGTTTTGTCTTTCCATAACGATCGTAAGACGTAGAGGATGCTTTGTTTGGAACACTCGCACAGTAGAGGAGTGGAAACATCGCTTTTCACGCAATTATTGCCACATTCCGAAAAGAAGGCTTCTCTTTGTTCAGGTGATAGTCGGGCAATTCCTTTTTCAAATCCTTTGAACCAGTCTGATAGTTCCATAAGATGATATTTACTTAATATGTCGTGGATGAATTACTTCTTCCGCCTGCAAATGTAAAAAATTTCTTGGGGCAGATGTCATTCGGTAGCTATAAAATTGCTGTCGCTTGTTTCGAGTTTCATTTTCAGGATAGGAAACGGATTGCCTTGTTCGTCGGTTTCGGTTCGCTCAAAGGTGTGGAAACCCAGATGTCGGTAGAAACCTTCGGCTTGGGGATTCTGCTCGTTCACGTCTACATAGCGTATGTGATAATGTTCGATGGCTGTGCGGACAAGCTGTTTACCTATTCCTTTCCCGAAACAGTTGGGAGAAACGAATAGCATTTCTATTTTTTCTCCTTCGATGCCCAGGAAAGCAACCGGTAGGCTGCCTTGATACGATACAATTAAGGAAGTAATGCCTCGGATGGCTTCATCTACAAACGGGGTGAGCTGCAGGATGTCTTTCTCGGTCAGGAAATGGTGACTTGCCCGTACCGATGCATCCCATAATCCGGTTAAAGTATGTATAAGGTCGTCGGTCCGTTCAGAAAGGGAAAGGTTGCGAAGTTCAATCAGGCTTTTCCGTAAGTAAATCATATCTTTCAGTACCTTTCCGTCTTCCACAATCGGATGGTCGTAATTGCGGGTAAAGAAGTCGGCGACGGTATGCGAATAAGTAAAGCCACAGCTTTCGTAAAAGCTGAGAGTTTGCCTGCTTTCGCCCGTACCGACGAGTAGCGTGTGGCACACGTCGGCATAGTATCGGCAAAGGTATTCCACCATCTGCCGGCCATATCCTTTGCGCTGGCAGGCAGGTGCAACGGCCAGGTTCTTCAGTTCGCGGACTCCGTTTCCCTCGTCCGTCACAACGGCTACGGAGATGGGGATTGCTTCAGCGTCGGACATGACGAACAAATCTCCCCGCTCCAGGTAGCGGTCGATCATTGACTCCTGCTCGTCGGCAAGCAGCAGGAGGGAGAGGAAGCGTTTCTTGTCGGTGGGGATGAGTTGGATGTTCATGCAAACTCTTCTTTCAGCAGTTCAAAATAGTGGGCATCTACAAAGCAGCCGTTCTTGAAGCAGACGTTGCGGAGAACACCTACCTTACGGAAACCGACTTTTTCGAGTATCCGCATGGAGGCGATGTTGCTTTTATACACGTTGGCAAAGATACGGACGACGTCTGTCGTAGCCAAATAATGTCGTAAGGCTTCGCGCAGGGCCTCGCTGGCAATGCCTTGGTTCCAGAAGGGCTCTGCCAGCCAATAACCGGTTTCGGCATTGAAGCGTTCCACATCTGTTCCCCGCATAAAGCTGATATTGCCGGCAGCTTCACCGTTTATTTCGATGCAGTATTCGCCGGGCTCTTGTCGGCTTGTTGCATAGTCGATAAAAGAGTGGGCATCTGCTTCCGTATAAGGGAAGGGGAGGCGGTCGCGGCAGTTATCCCAAATCTTCTTGTTGTTCAGGTATTTTGCCAATGAGGACACGTCGGATGCTTCCCATGGCCGCAGCCGGAATCGGGGCGTGACACAGCTTGCTTGTTGTGCAGTCTGTTGCTTATTCTCCGTTTGAGTAGCCAAAGAAGAAGGCAGGACTTTCCTCATTACATAGTTGGTCAATTGCAGCCGGTTGGCCTGTGCGCGTTGTTCACGTTCGACGGCATAGCCCCGATGTTCGAAGAAGGGACGGGCGGTGATACTTACTTCGGAAGTTATTTCGCGGATGCCGTGCTCCGTAGCGTAGGCTTCTATCTGTTGCAACAGGGCGGTAGCAATGCCTTCTCCCTGATGGTCCTTGTGGACGAACATGGAGTGCAGGTAGCCATCGTTGCGGATGGAGGTAAAGCCGATGATACGGCCTTCGGCATCGCAGGCAGCGATGAAGTGCAGGGTGGCAAGCAGTTTCTCCCAGTGACCGGGCCGGTCGGCACACGAAGCCCAGTCGGCTACTTCCTCAGTGGTATAGTCGCGGGCATTGACCGTCAGCACGGTGTTGCAGAAAAGGCTTTTTAGCTCGGGGATGTCGGCCGTGGTGACGGGACGAAAGGTGATGGCGGGAGAGACCGCCTGGTTGCGATGCGAGGTTTTCATAAGTGGGTGCGTTGATAAGTTACATACCATAATATATTCTTCTTCCGTCTCCTTCACTGCTTCAAAGCCGAGCTTTGTGTAGAGGCGGACGGCAGGATTAGCCTTCTGTACCGAGAGCGACACTTGCCGATAGCTTTTGCCGTGCAGCAGGTCGAGCATTCCTTTCATCAGGCGGGTACCGATGCCATGCCCCCGAAAGTCTTTGTAGAGGGAGATGGCGAGTGAGGGAGTATGCCCGTCCACATGTCCGTAGTCGTTCATCTGTCGAACCCAGACGGCACCGACAACTTTACCCGAAGCTTCGGCCACCAGGCAGTAGTCGTCGGGTTGGGTGCCGAAATCCCGGATATAGACTTGCAGCTCGGGCAGCTGGATGACACTGCGAGGCGGAGGAGGAGTACCTTCGGGCAGGTAGATGGCTTCGTAAAGGAAGTCGCTCAGCAAGTGGGTTTCTTCCGGAAGCAGGGGACGGATGGTGCAAGGCTGGTTCTTCATCTTTAGTCTGTTGAAATGGCGGATAAAGATAAGAAACTTTTCTTTTATACCTTCCAGAAAGGTGATTTCTTTATTTCTTCGCCGCTTCCTGCAGGCGTTCCAGCATCCTGTTCAGGTGGGCATTGTTCTCCTCGTCCGTCAGGGTGGGGTCTTTCATGAAGCGGTGGCAAGGCAGTTCGGGGCAGCCACCGCAGTTCTTTTTTCTTTTCTCGCGGCAGCATTGGTAGATGGGGCAGACATCGTGGTCCGTATACCGCAGCCAGAATACCTTGCCGCGAATCTTCTGGCATCCGCTGCATGCAGTAGGGAAGTTGCCGCATTCGGTACATACGGCTCCGCAGGGCGAGGGTTCGACAAATTCATCTTTCCACAACCACCATTTGCATTTGTCGGGGTCGGGATTCTCGGCATTGACAAAGTATTCTACGGCGCGGTACAGATAGAGCTGGCAGCGGTCTATCAGGCAACCGCGCAGCCGGCATTCTTCAGCATAAAGCTCTTCTGCCCGCTTGCCGCGCAGCGAGGCGATGGTGGTGTAGCCCATGGCAATCAGGTCCTGCTCGGTCTGCGTACCTACGTTGGGGATTTGGCGGAGTTCGGTCATAATAAGGGATGATTAGAAGTTTCGGATGGGAGATTTATGTTATTGAGGGTATTCCATTCTTCTTTTGTCATCCGCATGAAATGTTCGGTGCGGACATCGCCCAACGGTGATATTTTTTCAGTTTCGGTGTGGTGAAAAGTAAATCCACATTTTTGCATGACGCGGCACGACTTTATATTACCGTCATAATAGCCACACCAGACAGTCTGTATGTTAAGTTCTTCAAAACAACGGTGTAGTAAACTACGTACAGCTTCAGGTATCAGCCCCTGTCCCCAATAAGGTACCCCTATCCAGTATCCGATTTCGGCATCGCCTTGTTCCATTGTGGCGCTGTGCATACCGTCACTGAACATGATGCCAACACTGCCTACAGGCTCACCAGTGGCCTTTAACACAACAGCGTAAGTTTCGGGAGCAGAGAAGATGGTACGGATGATTTCAAGACTGTTTTCTATTGATGTATGCGGTGGCCATCCGGCAATCGGACCTATATCCGGGTGGCAGGCATATCGGTACAGTGAAGGGGCATCATCTTCGTTCCACGGGCGGAGGACGAGGCGTGAAGTTTCAAGTGTATTTGTTTTCATGGGTAATGAAAATAACTAAAATGTAATATTTATGTAGTTTATTGTACTCTTATTTCTGCCGATGGCAGATAGTTCCCGTAGCCTGATAGGTAGGCATCACCAGCACTTCGGCTATCTGCATGTGCTCAGGGGCCGAGGCGGCATAATAGACTACGTCGGCAATGTCGTCGCCCGTCAGCGGACGGATGCCGTCGTACACGTTGTCGGCTTTCTGCTTGTCGCCGCGGAAGCGGATTACGGAGAAATTGGTTTCCACCATGCCGGGCTTGATGTTTGTCACCCGCAGGGGCGTGTCCACCAGGTCGATGCGCAGTCCGTCGGACAGGGCTTTGACGGCAGCCTTCGTGGCGCAATAGACGCTGCCTCCGGCATAGGCTGCATCGCCTGCAATGGAGCCGATGTTGATAATGTGTCCGCGTCCGCGCTCCACCATGCCAGGCACTATCATGCGCGTCATGGCCAGCAGGGCTTTGATGTTGGTGTCGATGACTACGTCCCATTCGTCCAGCGAACCTTCGTGTTCCTTGTCCATGCCGATGACCAGTCCGGCGTTGTTCACCAGCACGTCGATGTCCTTCCAGCGGCCTTCGAGGGAGTCTACAGCTTGGCGCATGGCCTGGCGGTCGCGCACGTCGAAGGGCAGTGTGAGCACTTCCACGCCTTGTGCCGTGAGTTCCTGTTTCAGGGCCTCCAGCTTTTCGGTGTTCCTTCCGTTCAGTATCAGGTTGCTTCCCATAGCCGCAAACTTGCGGGCACATCCTTCACCGATTCCACTGGTGGCACCGGTAATGAAAATCAGTTTTCCTTTCATATCTTATAGAGGTTGATTGATGAATTGTTGCATGCATGCGTCTATTTCGTCTCGTCGAACCGTTTGCGGTGCGAAACGATTTTTTGCATATTCTCCAAGGCCCACTCGGTCAGTCGGTTGATGTGTGGGATGAGTGAATCGCCGATGTCAGTCAGGCGGTATTCCACTTTGGGCGGAACGACGGGATATACTTTTCTGGAAATCAGTCCGTCGGCTTCCAGCGTTCGGAGCGTGCCCGACAGCATTCTGGGGGATATGTCGGGGATGGCTCGGCACAACTCGTTGAAACGGATCACTTTGTGCTCGTTGATAGTGAGCAGGACGAGAAAAGACCATTTGTCGCCAAAGCGTGCAATGACGTTGCGAATGGGACAGATTTCTATAATCGAATTAGTATCTCCTTTTTTCTGCATGTTCCGATGTGGGTTAGCTTGGGTTTCGCAGGCAAAGCTAACATTTTTTTTCCTGACTACCGACTGTACGGAGGCATTATATTTTTTCTATTTTTTTATGTTAGCGCAACTGCCTGATTCTCTGCAATAGTGAGGAAAAGGTTAGTATGGGATGAATTTGTAACTTCTTGACAAATAGTTTTTTAGTGGATAACTTTGCAGCGTGAATCGTAATTGATATAAACAAGAACATCGTATGAAACAGATTGAAAAAACTGCAGAAGCAAAGAATTTCAGCGCCATCAGTGTAGGTCGGCTGAACGAATTGGGTGAATATGTATTGGAACTGGGTCCGGAGATGAAAATCCCGGGTAAGGTGTTCGGCGGTGCTGCCTTGAAGGCCACAGGGGCCGAGTTCTCTTTTCAGTCGTTTGCACCCGGAACGGAGACGGGCTTCCTGCATACTCACAAAACTCACGAGGAGTTGTATTTCTTCCTGTCAGGAAAAGGTGAGTTTCAGGTGGACGGACAGATTTTTCCCGTGGCCGAAGGCAGCGTGGTAAGGGTAGCCCCGGCAGGATTGCGGTCTGTCCGCAACAATGGAAATGAACCGCTTGTGATGCTTTGCGTGCAATACAAGGGAGCTACGTTTACGGCCGAAGATGCAGCCGATGGCGTCATATCCACTGACGAAGTAAAGTGGTAAGCACTGCAGTCGTCGGCACGGTATGTGTCACGGCTTAAGGCAATCGCATGCCAGCCGGCATGTAAGTATAGCGGGTATTTTTTGATGAGCACCGGCGTCAGTGTATGATGCCGGTGCTTGTCATTAAGTACCTGCTTCGTTTTAGGAATGGAAGGATGGAATGGCCGGCCGGAATGGCAAACGGCAGGGGGATGCTTCCTGAAAGATGGGGTGGCGGACGGAGTGAGTGTCATGGGGGCAACATTAAGTTGAGCCGGAAAATACACTTGTACTCGTAAAAGCGTATCTTTGCATGGTAGAATAATGTAATCAGTAATAAATATATTGTATGGAACATCATCATCATCACGAGTCACATGCAGTGACCGATTCGCTTTACAAGATATTCATTGTCTGTATAGCGTTGAATCTGCTGTTCGTTTTTATCGAGGCTATTGTCGGCTTTGTTTATAATTCGTTGGGTTTGCTTTCCGATGCCGGACACAATCTGAGCGACGTGTTCAGCCTGATGCTGGCCCTCATTGCATTTCGTCTGGCCCGACATCCGGCCAGTTTGCACTTCACCTATGGTTACAAGAAAGCCACTATCTTGATTTCGCTGCTGAATGCCGTCATCCTGCTGGTGGCTGTAGGGGCTATTGTGATTGAAAGCGTCTATCGCTTGCGCAATGCGACAGACGTGTCGGGCGAAGCCATCGGGTGGACAGCCGGTGCAGGTATCGTCATCAACGGACTGACCACCTGGCTGCTGATGAAGGACCGCAAGGCCGACCTCAATGTCAACGGCGCTTTCCTGCACATGCTTATGGATACGTTGGTGTCGGTAGGGGTGGTTGTTTCGGGCGTCATCATCAGTTTCACCGATTGGGTCTGGATCGATTCGGCTGTCAGCCTTGTGATTGCCGTCATTATTCTGGTATCTACTTACCGATTGCTGAAAGAGAGTCTGTTCCTCTCGTTGGATGCAGTTCCCGAAGGCGTTGACATGGAGAAGCTGAAGCACGATATATCCGAAACGTCGGGGGTGGCAGGTTGGCACCATTTGCATGTGTGGGCCATCAGTACGACGGAGAACGCGGCTACGCTGCATGTGGTGCTTGGCGACCTTTCGGCGATGGAGCGTGTGAAGACAGAATTGAAGGAGGCGTTCCGCAAGAACGGAGTTTCGCATTGTACGATAGAGTGTGAGCAGGCGGGCAATGTATGCAAGGAAATGGAGTGCTGCTCCTGATACCTGACTCCCCGCCGGGAAGCAGGTCGTTGTGGGTAGCATGCCGATGGACAGACACATCAGACGCAGGTAAATGCAAATCTTTGGAATATCCGGACTGCTGCCGGACCGTATGATTGGCATTTATCTGCGTCTGACGTATCTATTCCCTCTTGTGGAGGGCTGGTTTTACAGTTCGATGACTAACGATTCGCGGGCTGCCATCTTCAGGTCTTCGGTGAAGCTGATGGTACGTCCCGTCAGGATGTCCTTGCCCTGTTTGGTGTCTTTCAGGATTTCCTTATAGAACTTCAGTGGCAGGGTTGTTTCGCTGTCCGTTCCGTTCAGCATCACGAATACGGTTTTTCCTTCGTATTGGCGGGCGTATGCATAGACGCCGTTCTGCACCATGAACTGCGTCATGCTGCCTTTGGCAATCACGTCGTTACCCTTGCGCCAGTTCAGGATGGTCTTGTAGAAGTTGTAGCATTCGTTCTGCAGGTCGGTGCGTCCTTCTGCCGTAAAGGCATTCTGCTTGTCGCCTGCCCATCCGCCGGGGAAGTCGCAACGCACGTATCCGTCGCTTTTGGTCTTTACACCGTTCATCATGATTTCCGTGCCGTAGTACAGCTGCGGGATGCGGCGTGTGGTGAGCAGCAGCGTAGTGGCCTGCTTCAGCATGGCTAAGTTCTGTCCTTCGCCCAGGAAGCGGTCGGTGTCGTGGTTTTCGATGAAAGCCAGTACACTGGCGGGGTTGGGGTAGAGGAAGTCATAGACAAAGTTGTTATATACGCGGTCCAGCCCCTTGAACCAGGTTTCGGTCTGTTCGTTCTTGGCAATGTTGATCTTGTCGAAGAAGCTGAAGTCCATCACCGTCTTCAGGTTGCTGTTCTTCGGAGCAGACAGTTTGGAGTCCTTCTGCCACCAGGCGGTATAGGCAGGTTCGGTGACCCACGTTTCGCCCACCGTGTTGTAGTTGGGGTATTCTTTGTTCAGTTCCTTCATCCACTGGCTCATGCTGTCGTAGTCGGCATAGGGATAGGTGTCCATGCGGATGCCGTCGATGTTGGCATACTCAATCCACCAGAAGCTGTTCTGGATGAGGTATCTCAGTACGTGTGGGTTCTTCTGGTTCAGATCGGGCATGGTGGGGACAAACCAACCGTTGTTCATTTGGTCGAAGTCGTACTTCGAGGTATAGGGATCGACGTGCGAAGTGAGCTTGAAGGAAGTCTGCACAAAGTTGTTCTGGTAGTCGGAGTTGTTGAACCAGTCCTTTGAGGGCATGTCCTTGATCCATACATGATCGACACCGCAGTGGTTGAAAATCATGTCCATCACAATCTTGATGCCACGCTGGTGAGCCTTGGCTATCAGTTGGCGGTATTCTTCGTTGGTGCCAAAGCGCGGATCTACCTTGTAGTAGTCCGTTGTGGCATAGCCGTGGTAGCTGCCCCCCTGCATGTTGTTCTCCAGTACGGGGGTAAACCAAAGAGCGGTTACACCCAGGTCGGTGAAGTAGTCCAGATGCTGTTCGATGCCGGCCAGGTCGCCTCCATGCCGGGCGTTGGGGTCGTTCCGATCTACTTTCGCGTCGAGCATGCCTTCTACCTGGTCGTTGTCAGGATTGCCGTTGGCAAAGCGGTCGGGCATCAGCAGGTAGAGTGCGTCCGAGGCGTCGAAGCCTTTATGTTCGCATCCTTTCATGGCGCGTGCCTTCAGCTCGTATTCCTGTACGGTTTTCTTCTTGCCTTGTACAAAGGTCAGAGGAATCTTGCCGGGCTGTACGTCCTTGTCCAGTTTCAGATAGACCAGCAGGTAGTTATCGCTCTCTAGCTTGACGATGCTGCTTAGCGATACGCCCGGATAATCTACGGTGACGCGGGAATCGCCGATGCCTTCGCCATAGACCATCAGCTGCAGTTCGGGGTTCTGCATGCCTGCATACCAGAAGGGGGGATCAATCTTGTCGATGTTGGGTGAAGCGTATGTACCAAGCGAGAGCAGTACGCCTCCTAGAAGCGAGAATACTTTCTTTTTCATGATAGTAATTTTACGGTTGATTTTTTGTGCGGCTAATATAAGACAATTGGCGGAGAAACACTTAGGTTCTCCGCCAATTCTGTCCTGATTTATTATGCAAACGTTTGCTTTTCGGCAGGTTTGTCACTTTCTTTCCTGACTGCCCTGGAAGAAATTCTCTACTTTCTTCCTTTTCCGCAAGTCATTCAGCCATGCTTCGGCAGCATTGTAGCGATTGTCCTCGTTGAGGATGATATCGTCGTCCTCGGTCATTTCCTGCGGCTTGTTCTTACTGTCTTGGGGGCGTGTCTTGAGGTAGGCTTCCAGATACTTTTCGGTTTCGTCCATATCCTTCAGATGGTAGTACGATGCGAATGCTGCCTTGTAGAGCAGGTTGTGGGCTTGTGGTGCGTATTTGTATTGCTGCATCAATGCCTTGATCTGCTTGCGTGTTTCGCCGGCTTCCCGACAGCAGTCGGCCAGGCCGTCATAAAGTCTTGCCACGACACTGTCTTTGGGAAATGCCAGGCTGATGGCGTCTTCCAGATATTCCACCCCTTTCTCCTTCCATAGCGTTTTGGAACAGGCTTTCCCCAGGTAGTAGAGCAGGTCAACGTGTTCGGGAGCCAGTTTGCGGGCTGCTTGTAGCAGGTCGTGAGCTTCGTAGGGCTGGTTCAGGGCATAGTGGCTGATGCCTGCGTAATAGCAGTTGTAGAAGGAGCTGTCTCCCTGAGCTAGCAACGGGAGGTAGCGTTCCAAAGCCTTGGCATATTCTTTGTTCAGGCAGTATGCCTGGGCTTCCAGACGGTTGATGGTGACATTGGTCGTGTCTGTTTTCCGGTAGTCTTCGCAGGTTTCGATGGCATAGTCGTAGTAATTGTTCTGTATGTACAGGCTTGCCAGCTTCGAGGCGGCGAGGTAGTCTTCGGGATAGCGGTCATTTATCTCCATATAGGCACCTATCAGGATGTTAGGGTCGGTGTAGAGTCCTTCCAGGCTTTGTGCCTTCAGGTGGAGTATGGTGGCAGAACTGTCCTGCTCGGCCAGTGAGGTGCTTTCGCCTAAGGCTTCCTGATACTTCTGCAGGTTCAGCAGCTGGCCAATGTACTGAATATGGGCATATTTATGGTCGGGCTTCAGATCGAGTACGCGGCGGTAGCATTGCAGGGCGGGCTGGAACTTGCCCAGTGTCTTGTAACATTCGCCAGCCTCGATGTAAGCCCGTGGGTTGAGTGAGTCCTGCACGGTGAGCAGTCGGAATACGTCCAGTGCTTCGGCGTTTCTTCCGAGGCCTTTCAGTGCCCTTCCTTTCTGATAAAGCAGGGGAACGGTGAGCGAATCTTCGTGCGCAATGAGGGTCAGTGCATTTTCATAATCGTAGTTGGCCATCGCTTCCTGGATGGACTGTACTTGTTGTGCTTTCAGGAATGGAGTGAAAGCGGATAGAAGCAGGTAAATAAGGACCTTTTTCATGTGATGAATTAAAATGATTGATCGTAAAACTGCTGCAATATAATAAATATAAATCGATTACGATATTATCGTAGTATACGCTTTGTATATTTTAACTATTGTTTGTACGTGTATGCCTCAGTTGCGAACAGGGTGGGAAGGGAAGTGTGCTGTTTCGTAGTCAGTTGGGGGAGAATAATTGCCTAACTGGGAAAAAATTTTTCTCTAACTGGGCAGGAATTTTTCCCTAACTGGGAAAAAAAGACAGTGTTTTTAGGAGGTTGCTGACGGAACGGCTATGGAAGGGGAAAACATTTGTCCGGCAGTGGGGTAACGGTAAAAAAGAAGACGCCCTTCCGCAAGTTAGCGGAAAGGCGTCTGTAGTGTGTGCAACACTTATGTTCCGATCCGGAAAAGATTTCCGGATAATCTCTACTGATTAGATAAGGAATCCCAGCAACACACCGGCTGCTACGGCCGAACCGATTACACCGGCTACGTTCGGACCCATGGCGTGCATCAGCAGGTAGTTGGTCGGGTCGTATTCCAGACCGACATTCTGCGAGATACGTGCCGACATCGGAACGGCAGATACACCGGCATTACCGATAAGCGGATTGATCTTATTACCCTTTCTCAGGAACAGGTTGAAGAACTTAACGAACAACACACCTGAAGCGCTGGCGATGATGAATGCACAGAATCCCAGGAAGAAGATGAAGATAGTGTTCAGTGTCAGGAACTCGGAAGCCTGAGTAGAAGCACCTACCGTTACACCCAGCAGGATAGTGATAGCATCCGTCAACGGACCGCTGGCTGTTTCGGCCAGGCGGCGTGTTACGCCACTTTCCTTCAGCAGGTTACCGAAGAACAGCATACCCAGCAGGGGCAGACCAGACGGTACCAAGAAGCAGGTAAGCAACAGACCGATGATGGGGAACATGATCTTTTCGGTATGAGATACGGCACGAGCCGGTTTCATACGGATCAGTTTTTCCTTTTTGGTAGTCAGCAAACGCATGATAGGCGGCTGTATGATAGGTACGAGCGCCATGTACGAGTAGGCTGATACGGCAATAGCACCCATCAGGTTGGGAGCCAGCTTGGAAGAAAGGAAGATAGCCGTCGGACCGTCGGCGCCACCGATGATGGCGATACCGGCAGCCTGGTTAGGCTCGAATCCCAATGCAAGGGCAATCATATAGGCACCAAAGATACCGAACTGGGCGGCAGCACCTACCAGCATCAGTTTCGGGTTGGATATCAGTGCAGAGAAGTCGGTCATGGCACCAATACCGAGGAATACCAACGGCGGATACCAGCCAGTCTTTACACCCTGATACAAGATGTTGAGCACAGAGCCTTCTTCGTAGATACCTACTTCGAGGCCGGCGTCAATCTTGAACGGGATATTACCGATCAGAATACCGAATCCGATAGGAATCAGCAGCATCGGCTCAAAATTCTTCTTGATAGCCAGGAACAAGAAGAACAAACCTACCAAGATCATGATAAGGTGTCCGGAAGTTGCATTCGCAAATCCCGTATACCCCCAGAAGTCGACCAGGTTATCGCCAATAAATGATAAAAAGCTTACTTCTTCCATAAACTTATTCGATTATAATTAAATCCGTTCCTTCGAGAACAGAATCACCTTTGTTAACTTTGATTGCAGTAACTTTTCCGTCTCTGTCGGCATTGATGTTGTTTTCCATCTTCATGGCTTCCAGGATAACGATTACCTGTCCTTTCTTCACCATATCGCCTTCTTTCACTTTGATGTCGAGGATAACACCTGGCAGCGGAGACTTCACGCCGCTGTTCTTGGCAGGAGCGGCCGGACGTGAAACGACAGGTGCTCCGGTAGCGGTCTTAGGTGCAGCAGCCGGGCGAACAATAGGTTTGGGAGCAACTTTCAGGGGCTTGTCCAACTCTACGTTGTAGGGAGTACCGTTGACCTCTACACGTGCAATGTTGTCTTCTACATCATTAACAGTAACGTTATAGAGGTTACCATTGATTTTATACTTATATTGTTTCATTTTTCTTTAGTTTTTATGGTAAGTATTGATTTACTTATGCGGCGTTTGACGCAATGTATAGATCTTCGAATTCCAAGGAGAATAGTTGCGTTTTACCTTATTAATAGTAAGGATGGTGTCTTCGATGTCATGTACATTGTCCTGATACTCGTGCAATGCCATGGCGATGGCAGCAAATATTTCTCCTGATTCAGTTCCGATGGCTTTTTCCTTGGCTTCCTGTTTGTCGGTAATGCCATGTGCACGCATGGCATTGCGCTTGATGAAGCCTGCACCAATGTTGCCCACAATCTTGAAGGCAATATACAGCAGGATCAAACCAAAGAACACAACAAGCATAGCCATGATTGCCATACCTACTCCCACAGGGTCTTTCATCTTGAAGCCATCGATTTTCTCGTTGGAGTCAAGCGTCTTGTTGTTGGTACTGGGTGTCACGTAGTGGCCGTTGATTCCCATGACTGTCCATCCGCTCTCCTTTACTCCATCTACTACCAGACCGTAGGAGCAGTCTACCGGGATATTGGCGGGGATAGTGATTGAGTCGAGCAAAGTAGTTCCGTTGGCATCGTACAGGGCGATCCAGTTCGGACCAACAGAATCGAGCTTGAAGTTCAGGTGGAAGTTGCCACGCTTGGGTTCGTTGTCTGCCCAGAAGAGCAGGTGCTGACGGGGAGGAATCTTGGTCAATACGTCTCCCTTGGGTATCGGATACATCATGGCAGCACGTTCGGGTGCCGACAGGCTTTTATCCAATACTCTCTTATCGTTGGTCAGATAGCAGTTGCGGATATCAACTGTGGCGAACGAGGTGTTAAAGATCTCGATCCATGCGTTATGCTTGCCATAATCGTCCTGGAAGTTGTCTTTGTTGTTCACCAATACTTCGTTGATGCAGAGGCTACTGGCACTTTGTGCAAAAGCACCGCCGCAAACTGTCATGAACGCTGCGATAAGTATTCCTATTTTCTTTTTGTTCATAATCGGAAGATTTTGTTAAAGTGGAATATTACCGTGCTTCTTGGCAGGGTTAGTCAGTTTCTTAGTTTGCAGCTGTTGCAAAGCGCGAATAACGCGGAAACGAGTGTTGCGCGGTTCGATAACGTCGTCGATGTAACCATACTTGGCTGCATTGTACGGGTTGGCGAACAGCTTGGTATATTCGGCTTCTTTTTCTGCAAGGAATTGAGCAGGATTTTCGTGTTCCTTGGCTTCCTTGGCATACAATACGGCAACGGCACCTGCGCCACCCATAACGGCGATTTCGGCAGTAGGCCATGCGTAGTTGATGTCGCCACGCAGCTGCTTACAGCTCATCACGATGTGAGAACCACCGTAAGACTTACGCAATGTTACGGTAACTTTGGGCACTGTAGCTTCGCCGTAAGCATACAGCAACTTGGCTCCGTGCAGGATGACAGCGTTGTATTCCTGTCCTGTACCCGGCAAGAATCCCGGTACGTCGACCAGTGTTACCAAAGGAATGTTGAAGGCATCGCAGAAGCGTACGAAACGTGCGCCTTTACGTGAAGCGTTGCAGTCGAGCACACCTGCCAGGTATTTAGGCTGGTTGGCAACAATACCTACTGACTGTCCGTTCATGCGGGCGAAACCGATAATCAGGTTCTTGGCGTAATCCTTTTGTACTTCGAGGAACTCGCCGTTGTCGATGATGGCACCGATTACTTCGTACATATCGTACGGCTTGTTCGGGTTATCGGGGATAATTTCGTTCAGTGAGTCTTCCAGACGATCGATCGGGTCGGTGCAGGCTACGATAGGAGCTTCTTCCAGGTTGTTCTGGGGAATGTAGCTCAACAGCTTGCGGATGATGGCCAGACCTTCTTCGCCTGTTGCTGCAGTGAAGTGAGTAACACCAGACTTGGAAGCGTGTACGCTGGCACCACCGAGGTCTTCCTGAGTTACGTCTTCGCCTGTTACAGTCTTAACTACAGCAGGACCAGTCAGGAACATGTAAGAAGTACCTTCGGTCATCAGAGTAAAGTCGGTCAGGGCAGGTGAGTAAACGGCACCACCGGCGCAAGGACCAAAGATACCGGAGATCTGCGGGATAACACCCGAAGCCATAATGTTGCGTTGGAAGATTTCAGCATATCCGGCCAAGGCGTTGATACCTTCCTGGATACGTGCACCACCCGAGTCGTTGATTCCGATAACAGGAGCGCCCATCTTCATGGCCATATCCATTACCTTACAGATTTTCTGTGCCATTGTTTCAGACAATGAACCGCCGAATACAGTGAAGTCCTGTGCGAATACGTATACCAAACGTCCTTCAATGGTTCCGCAACCGGTTACGACACCGTCGCCCAAGAAGTGTTTTTTGTCCTGTCCGAAGTTGGTACATCTGTGTTTTACGAACATATCCATTTCTTCGAAACTGCCTTCGTCAAGCAGTTGGGCTATACGCTCGCGGGCTGTATATTTGCCTTTGGCATGTTGTTTCTCAATAGCCTTTTCGCCACCACCTAAACGAGCCTGAGCACGAAGTTCAATAAGCTCTTTAATCTTTTCAAGCTGGTTACTCATTTTGATAAATTTTAGAATTTAAATATTTTTCTGATTTTCTGATTCAGAGTTGGGAATTTCGATGTTTACAGGAAAAGTTGGACTGGATGCTTTTTTCTGATTCCAAAGTCCGGAAGGTGGAAAAGGCTAGTTGTTTTTTTAGATTTCCTATCGTCCGGATATTCCCTTTGGAATCAGAAAAGACATCCGTCCTTGTTTATTCAGGCTTTTCGCATAATTCAGTCAGTACACCCAGTGTTGATTTCGGGTGGAGGAAAGCGATGTTCAGGCCTTCTGCACCTTTGCGCGGAGCTTTGTCGATAAGACGGATTCCGGCAGCTTCAGCCGAAGCCAATGCGTTGGCTACGCCGTCTTCGATGGCAAATGCCAAGTGGTGCATACCACCGTTGCCATTGTTCTTCTCGATGAATTTGGCGATGGTGCTTTCGGGGCTTGTCGGTTCGAGCAATTCTATTTTTACGTCACCCACTTTCAGAAAAGCAGTTCTAACTTTTTGGTCTTCTACTGTTTCGATGTTGTAACACTTCAGACCTAATACATTTTCGTAGTACGGAAGGGCTTCTTCGATGCTTTTTACGGCGATGCCCAGATGTTCAATGTGTGAAATCTTCATAACTATTTTTATTAATGTTGGTATAAAACTCCTCGTAAGGGGATAAAACAGTACAAAGTAAGGCAATTCTTGTTGAATAAAGAAATATTTCGCCAATTAATTCGTGGCAGGGGGAGTGTTAATTTTCTATTTACTTATAGGTATAATACAATATTATAGGGCGCAATTCTTCTGCAAGGTTGTTGCTGCTGTCGGTTTTGCTGTCGGAAGGTAAATAACCGGCATCGGCATATTCCTTCAGTATTGAGACGCCCGGGGGATTCAGATAGTAATAGTCGCCGTAGAAGTTGGTCGTTGCACGTGAGCGCCACTTGCACGGCTCGCGAGCAACACTTGCAATACTCGTGGACTTTACTTGTAAAACTTGTTAGGTTGGCTAACTACCGATGTTGTCTGGCTAAAGTAGGTAGTTACGAGCGTCAAGTGGCACTTTGAAAATGAAAAATGAATGATTAAAAATGAATAACGCGGGTGAAGGATAGATATGCGAACAACGCAGAATGGGTGGATTTACACAGATAAATAAGGGAAAAGGGAAAATTGGGTTCACGCTTTCACCTGGAGATATCTGTGCTGATAATCAGATGAATATGGTGAAAGATAAGTTTCACGCTCATTCAATGAAAACACCGTTGTTCATCTGCTTTATTTTAATTATCTTTCACTGCAAATGTTTTATCCTCAAAAGGTTACGGTGAAACTTTGCCTCGCAAGCAGGTGAAATGGACCACCTTTTTATTGATGCCTTAGAGGGGTAGGTAAATTATGCGTTAAAGATTGCAGCGGAAAGTCCAACCTGACGGGAACACCTTAAAAGAAAAGCAATATATATCATATATATCGTATATATTTTATATATTTGCAAAAAAGACGAAATAATGGAAGCAACAGTAACATACAAGAAAAAGATTATCGACCTGAAGGAGGACACGTTTAAGGTTCTTTCAGTCATGGCTGCACGTCAGGGCACAAACCTGAAGAAACTGATAGAAAATCTGCTCGACAAAAAAGCGGAGGAGTATGATGACAGCGAAGCCTACCGTTATATGTCCGAGAATTACCCGGACGGGCAGGTCAAGTTAGAGAAGAACGAGCGCAAGGAATTTATGGACTGGCTTGGAGTGGTTGAGAAATGAGGGTTGAGTTTTCAAAGGAGTTTGAAAAGGCAGTCCGCAAACTCTCCGGCAAAATGCTGGATTCAGTGCGTCAGGCAGTACAGGAAGTTATCAATGCCGAAAATATTGAGGAACTGACGGACTGTAAGAAACTGGTGGATTATGAATTTATCTACCGCCTGAGGATAGGTAGTTATCGTGCCTTCTTCAGCTATCATGTACAGATAGTGGATGACTGTGTCATGTTTCTTTATCTGGTTCCCAGAGGTCAGTCATACGATAAGAAAATGGGAAAAAATCTGCAGCAGAAAGATGTATAACAATTCTTTCATGACTATGCAATCGTAAGATCCTCTCTTTCCTACTTACAAGAGCGAACTTCAAGGTTATTGTTGAGGAAGTAATTTGTTCCTAATAGAGGGGCAGATTAGTTCCACAAGAAGAAACTCTTCGAGAAGCTACACGCAGAAAACATCACTGAGGCCGTGGGCATCGCAGACAATCTGAGGCTGATATAGGGATGCTAATGAGACTTTTTATTCTGCTTAAACGGTTGAAACAACGTTGTTTGTGTGCGACGCTGAGATTGTGGTTATTATGTTAACATATTGATTGTCCAATAAAATCATAAAATCAAAGACTTATTCTTTGTAGCTTGTCATTGTATCTGAAGGATATATCCTTTTTTCTTAACAGAAACAATATTAATGGTATTATCAGGAGCAAGAATATGCCGTAAATAAGTAATCTGCACATTCAAAGACATGGAATTAGAATAACTAATGTCGCCCCATACCTGATTCAGAATTTCATCCCGCGTCACTAGTATGCCGGCACTTCGTGACAACAGAACCAGAATATCCGTCTGACGTGCCGATAGATTACGGGTTATCCCATCGTATGTGACTGTTGAATTTTGACTGTCAAATAATGTTTTCCCAATCATATAGCGGCATTGAACATCAACTTTCCTGTTTTCAAACCGTTCGTCAATTCTCGCAATCAGCTCTTCAGGGTAAAAAGGTTTGGGAATATAGTCATTGCCTTTCAAGTGGAAGCCCTTCAGCCGGTCTGCCTTTTCCGTACGGTCAGTCAGAAAAAACAGGAATACCTCATTATCCGTTTCACGGATTTTCTGTGCAAGTTCGAATCCGTTCATTACAGGCATGTTCACATCCAGCAATATCAAGTCGGGATGTTGGCGGTTATACATTTCCCATGCCGCAGCCCCATCGGAAGCGTAGGCTACCGAATACCCTTCGAGCTCCAAGAAACGTTTCAAAAGCAATGAGTTCTGCCTGTCATCGTCAACCAACAAGATATGTATTTCATTTTTATTCATTGTGGTAACTCTATAATAAAAGAACTTCCATGATTCAGCTCACTTTCTATGCGTATATTACCCCGGTGTGCTTCAACAAGCATTCGGACATAAGCCAGTCCGAGTCCCATGCCTGCTATGTTTTTATCAAAGCCAATCCGCCCACGATAGAATTTTTCAAAAACATGTTCTTGTTCTGATTTAGGAATGCCAAATCCATTATCTTTAACTGAGAGACGGACGTGGTCATTGTCACATTTCCGATAATCTATTTCGATTTCAGCCTTTTCGCGCGAGTATTTTACTGCATTCTCCAACAGGTTGTCGATAATATTAATCATATGCATCTTATCAGCAGTGATAATCATATCCTCGTGAGGAAGAACAACGATATGTACATTCTTGTCACTTGGTACATTCAGTTTGTGGATACACGCATCCAGCAAATCGTGCAGACTGAATGCTGAAATATTAAGTGGTATCTCGGTTGCCTTGCTGAAGGTCAAATCCCTCAGTTTGGAAAACAAAGCAGACAGGCTGTCCAATGCCGTATGGGAATCCGCTACGACCATTTGCCGGCCCGCAATGTCTTTCATAAGGCGTTCATTACCCATATAGGAGACACACATTTTGAGCGTTGCAATCGGACGTTTCAGTTCGTGAATCATGGTTTGTATAAAGTCTGACCGGAGATTTTCTATTTTACGCTGTTTGCGGATCGTGGCAATCTGCGCAACAAGGCAGACAACCAATAAAACAGATAAGGCGAATGAAAAGAACAGAATATCCGACATTTCTCTTATAATCAGCGGCAATGCAATTGGGCAATCCATCCGTACCAGCTTCTTGCCAAGAATGTCGTAGGGATAGGTTATGGAGAGTACAGGATGGAACAACGAACCCCATTCCGTACGGGAAGCTTCCCAGACTATCGAGTCTGCCGTTTCGGTGAAAATGGTATCGAGCCTGATGTTGTTAGACTGCATTATCGTGTCGAGCTTCTCAGCTGAAAACGGGAACCGTCTGTTAAGACAGTTGCGCTCTATCGCATCAAGAACCTCCGATTCTTTCCGATCCTGTTTGACAACAATCACTTGCACTTCTCTATCTAACCAGTCAGGATGTTGCGTTTCATATATTCGGGAAAACAAATCAGCCGAAAGTGAATCAATTGCCGAACACCGGCGCATATCTGCCGTATAGATATCAAATAAAAACATCTCAGTATCTCCTTTTACAAACCGTCTGGTCGTATATTCAACGGCAATTTCGTTATTGACCGCACTCTGACGCACCTTGTTGTATTCATCAACGGATTCAAATACACGACTGTAAAGTGTATCCGCACAGGTTTGTACCGTGTACTTATATCGGGAATAAAGCCATTTGCCCTGCACGATGGCAAATAACACGATGACAATTACTGTCAGGTAATTCAGTATTTTGATTCTTTTTTCCATAATGCAAATATATGGCAATTTGAATAGAATGGATTGCATGGGCAAGGCAATATTAATCAGCCATAATAATTTAATAATAATTCTATAAGAATAGGATAATGATTATTTTTTCCAGTCTGTCACGGTGCCGATACCTTTGCACAAAAAAGTAATACGAATATTCTTAAAGGTAACAGTAATGAAAATACAGCTGATATGCTTGCTCTTGGCAATGGCTGCGAATGTCGTATCTTCGGAAGCGGCAGCTAAGTCCTCAAACTATGAAGTGGTTTCTACTGAAGAAGGGTTGAAGTTCGTCAAATGGTCGGGCAAAAAGAAAGTCGTTGATTTTAATGCCGACCCGACTTTACGACAGGTACAGATTATTGGCAGAATGGCCTTTGAGATGAATGATTTTATAGAGGAGGTCATTTTGCCTGAAGGATTACAAGTGATTGAACGGCGAGCATTCAATACATGTACCAACCTGCGCCGTGTCGAAATGCCTCATTCTGTGCGTAAAATAGAGTTCAGTGCATTTAACATGTGCCGCAAACTGCAGTTGGACGCTTTACCGGACAGCCTTCAGGAGATAGGAACCGGCGCATTTTGGGATTGCGATGGATTAACCATTTCCGCCATACCGGAAAAGGTTACTCGGATTGAACGGATAGGTTTTGCTTTTTGCGATGGTATTACAGAACTGGAACTACCAAATGGACTTGACACGCTTTCCAACTGTGTTTTTTTCGGTTGCCATCAGTTGCAAAACCTCAAAATACCTTCCGGTTTGCGCGTTGTAGGCCCCAAAGCCTTAGCTTATACCCATTTAGAAACAATTACATTCCCGAAGACTCTGGAGGTAATTGGGGAAGAAGCTTTCGTAAACTGTCCTAAACTGAAAGTCGTTTATTTGCCTATGGCAGCCCAAGTCGATTCGACTGCATTTACAAATTGCGTGGAAATAACTATAAACAGATATTAACTTCATAAAACTTATTGTATATGAAACATTTTCTAATTCTCAGTGCAAGTTTGGGACTTTCCTTGTCATTGTCCGCACAACAAAGCAACACGTTCCCGACAGATTATGAATGCCTGTACGAATATAAGGTGACAAACTCAAAATCCATTACGGACACCTATACGACTATTTTACAGATAGGACGTGATTGCTCCTGTTTTATGGATTACACGGCATTCCAGTCCGATTCTGTCAACGCCAGCCCCCATGCTTCCGACGAGGATATAAAAAAATACCAGATGCAGAAAATAAGGAACAGTTTGTTTTTCGACCAGACGGTATTACAGAACCATCCGCAAGGGGAAATGTCTGTTTACAGTGTAATACCGCCGGATTATTATTTGTACAAGGAAAAACTCCGCCCGATACAGTGGAGCTTAGGCAATGAAACCGATACCGTCTGTGGTTACGTCTGCAAAAAAGCGACGGGTGAATACGGAGGAAGGAAATGGGTCGTGTGGTACGCACCGGAAATACCGACCACTTACGGTCCTTGGAAATTTTGTGGTCTTCCCGGCCTCGTAATGCTGGCTCATGATACGGAGAACATACACCGTTTTGAAGCCATTACTTTCCGCAAGGGCACATTGCCGATAGCTTTGCCGGATATCCCCAACATAGTGACCGTAGAAAGAGACAAGTTTGTCAAAAGCAAAAACAAATTTGAAGAGGACCCCATGACAAACATTCCACTGGAATCAATCAGTGATATGACGGTGCAAAAGGATGAAGAAGGGAAAAACTCCATCCTTATCAACGGTGTACAGTTGCGGATTCGCCCCAATGGTTACACTCCCTTGGAATTAGAATGAAAATTTGACTATGCGTTTATTCTTCAGTGTATTATTTTGCGTTATTACAAGCATCGCTTATTCTCAAAGCCGGGTAGAAGGAATGCTGAGAGATGTTTCCGGCGCAGGCATCTACGGTGCGATCATCAAAATCTCTGCGGACAGTACCGTCATTGCCTATGCAATTTCTGACAAGGGACATTTTAATGTTGCTTTTCATACTGATTCAAAAAAAGTCAGGCTAATCGCCGAGTCGATGGGGTATGAATCTGTGGAAAACGAAATTTTGAATATGTCCCAGACCTGCAATCTTACAATGAAAGAAAAAGCGACGGAATTGAAAGAAGTGGTCGTAAAGGCCCCGGCCATCTACCAGCGCGGCGATACCTTGTCCTTTCATCTTTCTGCATATACCACTCAAAGTGACTATACATTGAAAGACGCCCTGAAAAAGCTTCCGGGCATAAACGTAGAAGAATCGGGCAAAATCAAATACCTGGGGAAAGACATCTCAAGCTTTTACATTGACGGTCTGGATTTGCTTGGCGGGAAATATAACATAGCGACCACAAATATACCTGCTTCGTACGTAAATTCTGTTCAGGTGCTGAACAATCATCAGGCCATAAATATGAATAAGGACATTTTTTCAGATGACGTTGCCATCAACATCCACATGAACAACAATGCACGTTTTAAACCCATTGGAACGTATGAAGGCTCTGTTGGATATGGTGACGACTGGCTATATCAGGTAAGCGGGGCCGGTATGCTTTTCAAGCCCAAGTTCCAGACTATTGCCACATTGAAAATCGGGAACGTACATTCATTTGCTTCAGATGAAGTGACTTCCCTTATCGGAGGAATCAAAGATGAATCCAAGGCTGAGAAACTAATGGGCAATCTATCGGCTTCCACTCCACCGATGGACAAAGACCGGTATGCCTCGCCTGCCGAACACATGTTTTCTGTCAATTTTATCCAGAAAATAACAGAAACAGCCATATTGCGTGGAAACGTCGATTACAGCTATTCCAAAAGCCAATATGATTATGACATTCAACGCAACTTCTATGACGGGGATGAGAATATAATCATCGCCCAAGGTATAAATTCGCTGTCAACCAGTCATACTCCCAGTTTCTCCATCGTTTATAAAAACAATGCATCGACAAGCTATCTTAATAATTCTCTATTTGGCAAGGCCACGTTCCTACGCAACGACTTGCCGACTACGGAAAACGGTCAGGCACTTATGCAGCAACAGTCCATGCGTGACTACTATGTAGGAAATGATTTTTCATATAGCTGGCGCAGGAAGAAACTGCGCTGGAGGCTGTCATCATCCGTTCTGTTATTCAACACGCCACAAGTCAGGCTTACAGTAACAAACGAAGGAAACGACATTCATCAGCATGTAAACAGCTTGAGCTTTCAGACCAAGAATCTCCTGTCTGCAATTTATGATTTCAAGAACTCACGTTTTTATCTTCCACTGTCACTGAACTATTCGGCTGATAAAATACAAACCGATTTACAGTCCTACCGGGACAATACAGACAATAAGAACGATATGGCAGGCGGTAATTTGAGTGTCGCTTTTGCTCCGCGCTATGAATATACCCATCCGAAACGCATATATGTCTTTCGGGCCGACGTACCGATGCGGATAGATTACATACACAACAGGAATTACATACAGAATGGAAAAGATAAATTCAGCTTCTTTTCTGTATGTCCTGGAATTTATTTCAACTATAAACTCAGCAGCCGTTCTACATTCAGAACGCAAGTAGGCTATACACGAAACTTTGGGGACATCCTGGACTTCCTGACGTTCCCGGTGCAGACGGACAACACAACCCAAAAAATCAGTTCCGGCATTCTGCAGGACAATAAATCGTTGATGGCAAACCTGCACTATGACTATAAGATACCATTGGATATGTGGTTTGTCAATGCTGACATCATGTACCAACGTGAGCATAACAATCTGCTGGCATCCCAAAAGGTAGCATCGGACTTGATTCAGTCAACTTACCTGTTCATGCCCAACAATACTCATAACATAACGGCCCAACTGGGCATTACCAAGCAAATTGAATCCATAAAGACAAAAATTTCATTAAATGGACTGTATATATGGAGACAACAGCAGGCAGAGCAGAACAGCTTGCTCACAACCTATTCCTGGCAAAGTGTCGGCATTTCCTCTACATTGACCTCGCAGCCATGCAAGTATGTTGAATTGGACTATTCCGGTGAAATAAGCAAAACTTTTTTGAACTATGAGGAAATCAAGAGAAGTTATTGGTCGCAAGTACATAAAATCTCATTAAAAATCACACCGGTACAGTCCTTTATATTGTCCGCTTCATCAGACATCGTGAAAAAGGACTTAACAGAAAATCAGAGTAAAACAACGGGCTTGCTTGATTTTGGCATAACTTGGTTATTCAAAGCTTTCAGGTTTAATCTGAACTTGCAAAACGCGTTAAACCAAGATGCATATAGCTATACGATATACGATTCTATCAATACTTACATCTATGATTACAAACTGCGTGGGCGTGAACTATTATTTACGCTTGCAATAACACTGTAATATTTAACGTGAATTCGATATGAAATAATATATAAGTTTGATTATTAGCGATTAATAAATTGATGCAGTCATAAATCCTTTTAGTTTTCTTCTGCAAAGTTCCATACTTCGTGAGACTTTTCCACTACCCAGTAGGGTAGTTCTAAAAATAGGAAACTTGCATTGCGGGCATTACGAGTGTGAAATAAGAGTGCTTGCGAACTATGCAAGTCCCCCTTTATGAATTATGTAATCCTCCTTTCATTGACAGCTGTTGTCAGAGGGAAAAATAAGTTTTTCCTGTTTTTGCCTTTTCTGGCGAGAAAAGGGTCATTAAACATTAGACAAAAAGATATGAGTTTTCGTTTCTTTGTTGTAACTTTGCACTAATAATGACAAAAAGGATAATATTATGTCGCATTTAGCTCCTCTGATTGCCGATTTGGCACTTATATTGATTTCTGCAAGTTTGATGACACTGCTTTTCAAGAAGCTGAAACAGCCTCTTGTGTTAGGATATGTGGTAGCCGGTTTTCTGGCAAGCCCTCATCTGTCTTTTACCCCTTCGGTGATGGACACGGCCAACATACAGACTTGGGCCGATATAGGTGTCATCTTCTTGCTGTTTGCATTAGGATTAGAGTTCAGTTTCAAGAAGATTGTAAAGGTAGGAGGTCCGGCTATTATTGCAGCCTGTACCATTATTTTCTGTATGATACTGGTCGGTGTAGCAGTGGGAACATCATTCGGATGGAAGCGGATGGACTGCATCTTCCTGGGAGGAATGATAGCCATGTCGTCTACTACCATTATCTATAAGGCTTTCGATGATTTGGGTATACTGAAAAAGCAGTTTACAGGACTGGTGTTAAGTGTGCTTATTTTGGAAGATATTCTGGCCATTGTCCTGATGGTGATGCTGTCTACCATGGCGGTCAGCAACAATTTCGAAGGGACGGAAATGCTGGAAAGCGTCGCCAAGCTGCTCTTCTTCCTGATACTTTGGTTTGTGGTAGGTATCTATCTGATTCCTGAACTGCTGAAACGCTGCCGTAAGCTGATGAGCGATGAAACGATGCTCATCGTTTCGTTGGGACTGTGCTTTGGTATGGTGGTAGTAGCTGCCCATACGGGTTTTTCTGCGGCCTTTGGAGCTTTCATTATGGGTTCTATTCTGGCTGAGACATTAGAGGCAGAGCACATCGAGCAGCTGGTAAAACCGGTAAAGGACTTGTTCGGAGCTATCTTTTTCGTGTCGGTAGGTATGATGGTCGATCCGGGTATGATTGTTGAATATGCCATTCCTATTCTGGTCATTACATTGGCGGTGATTGTCGGACAGTCTTTGTTTGGTACATTGGGCGTTCTGCTGTCAGGACAACCGTTGAAGACAGCCATGCAGTGCGGATTCAGTTTGACACAGATTGGTGAGTTTGCTTTTATTATTGCCTCGTTGGGTGTTTCTCTGAATGTGACCAGTCATTTCCTCTATCCTATTGTGGTGGCTGTATCGGTGATTACGACTTTCCTTACTCCTTATATGATACGTCTGGCCGAACCGGCTTCCAATTTTGTGGATGCTCACATGCCGAAAAGGTGGAAAGGCTTTCTCGACCGCTATACATCGGGCTCGCGTGCGGTCAATCATGATAGCTTATGGAAGCGCTTGATCGTATCGCTTGTGCGTATTACGGTCGTTTACTCCATTGTGTGTGTAGCTATAGTAGCGGTTTCATTCCGTTTTCTGGTACCTCTTTGCAAGGAAGGATTACCGGGCGTTTGGGGAGCGTTGGTTGCAGCGTTTGTAACGATTCTGTTCCTGGCTCCTTTCCTGCGGGCCATCATGATCAAGAAAAACCATTCCATGGAATTTGTTACACTGTGGAATGACAACCGTGGAAACCGTGCGCCGCTAGTAGCTACCATTGTGTTGCGCATATTGCTGGCCGTATCTTTTGTGATGTTCGTCATTGCTGGACTGTTCAAGATGTCGGTCGGACTGGTGTTTGGTGTTGCATTGTTGCTGGTGATTGTGATGATTCTGTCTCGTCAGCTGAAAAGACAGTCCATACTGATAGAACGTAAGTTCTTCCAAAACTTACGTTCGCGTGACATTCGGGCGGAATATATGGGCGAGAAGAAGCCTGAATATGCGGGTCGTCTGCTTTCGCGCGACTTGCATCTGGCCGATTATGTGGTGCCGGGCGAGTCGGGATGGGTTGGCAAAACGCTTGCCGAACTGAATTTCGGTAAAGAATATGGTGTGCATGTTGTCTCCATTTTGCGTGGAAAGAAACGTATCAATATTCCCGGTGCTATGGACCGCTTGTTTCCACAAGATAAATTGCAGGTGATAGCTACGGATGAAGAACTGAACCGTTTTGGCGAAGAGATGGCAAAAGTCTCAGAATTGGATACTGACGTGGTGGAAAAAAGCGAAACGATTCTTCGTCAGTTCCGCATCGATGCTGGTTCTCCCTTCTTGGGCAAGACGCTGAAGGAAGCCGGCATTCGTGAGAAGTATCATTGTCTGATAGCCGGTGTAGAGCGTGGTAGTGACGAACTTCACGCTCCCGATCCGCATGAACCTTTTGCTGAAGGCGATGTTGTGTGGATTGTGGGAGAAAAAGCAGATGTGTATAAGCTGGTTGGGGAGAAGAATGAAGATGAGGAAATGGAGTAGGGAAGTCTGTTTATAACTTCCCTAATATCTTGTCCATTACCCAGTTGGTAAGAGTAGCGCTTTCGCCATCGCATGTACATACTGATTTGCCCAGCAAGTGGTCTACTACTGCCTGAATGAGCGGCTGCTGTACGTATATGGGATTCTCGACAATAATTTCTTCACGTCCTCTTTCGGTGTGAAGCGCTATTGGGTCGTAGGTGAAAACCGAGAAACAGATCATGCCCTTGTCTCCGATAATTTCGATACGGTCTTCACGTGCCGAGTCGTGTGCAACGAAGCACCAAGAACCACTGCCTACCAGGCCGCTGTCGAACTGGAAGCAAGCGCTCAGTGTGTCCTCGGCAGGGTAGAGTCCGCCCCGGTTGCTTTTGTAGCCGCTGGCTTGTAGTATGCAGCCGAATATTTCCTGTAATAAGTCAATCTGATGAGGAGCCAAATCGTAGAAGTAGCCTCCGCCTGCAATATCGGGCTGTACGCGCCAAGGTAATTTCTGCTTGTTGTAGTCCAGATCGCGTGGAGGTTGTGCGAAACGAATTTGGATGTTGATGACATTTCCGATAGCACCTTCTTCGACCAGCGATTTTACTTTCTGGAAATAGGGAAGGTAACGCCGATAATAGGCAACGAAGCAAGGAACTCCCGTCTCGTGCGAAACGCGGTTGATGCGGCAGCACTCCTCGTAAGTGACAGCCATCGGCTTTTCAATGTAAACAGGCTTTCCCGCTTTCATTGACATGACGGCGTATGTAGCGTGCGAGGAAGGAGGAGTGGCTATGTAGATAGCGTTTATTTCGTCGTCGTCAATCAGTTCTTGTGCATCATCGTACCATTTGGGGATTCCTCTTTCCTGTGCATACGCTTTGGCTTTGGCACCGTCGCGGCTCATAACGGCTACAACTTCGGAATTTTCTATTTTCTGAAAGGCCGGACCACTTTTGTATTTGGTTACTTCGCCACAGCCTATGAATCCCCATTTAATTATTTTTTCCTTCATATCATTATGCATTGACGTTAAAATCCGGTTTTACTTATCTGTAGTTTTGTAAAGTTTGCTTGTATGATGGATGGAAGAGGTTTGTTTTTAGTCTTCGTCTTCAAAGTCGAAGTCGAAATCAAAGTCGTCCATAAATTCGGGTGCAGTAAATTCTTCGAGTTCGCGTCTGTCCTTTTTGGTAGGACGACCTGTTCCTTTAGCTCGATTCACGAATCCGCTGACACGGCTCATTTCCAGCAATTCATATTGGTCGGGAGTCGTAACGTTTTCCATCATTTCAGGAACGACTTTGGCTCCGACCCGTTTCTCGATGGTCTGTAATACTTTAAAAGAATAGGTGATAGGCGGTTTTCGTACCTGTATGACGTCGCCTGGTTTTACCATACGTGCTGCTTTCGCCTGTGCTCCGTTAATGCTGACACGTCCTTTCTTGCAGGCTTCGGCGGCGATGGTACGCGTCTTAAAGATGCGTACTGCCCACATCCATTTATCTATTCTGGCTTCGCTCATTTATTTCTTATTATATTGATTCATTGTAATGTCGATTCCTGCCAGGCAGAAACTTTTTACGATTTCTCCGGCAGTTTCCAGCCGTTCGGGCATGGTTTTCCAGTCTTCGTCGGTGAAGTGGCCTAACACATAGTCTATTTGTCCTCCGCGTGGAAAGTCGTTTCCGATGCCAAATCTCAGTCGGGCGTAATTTTGTGTACCCAAAGTAGCGGCTATGTGTTTCAGGCCGTTGTGTCCGGCATCACTACCTTTTCCTTTCAGTCGCAAAGTGCCGAATGGAAGGGCAAGGTCGTCTACCACGATCAATACATTTTCGAGAGGAATGTTTTCTTTCTGCATCCAGTAACGGACTGCGTTTCCACTAAGATTCATGTATGTGGAGGGTTTCAGCAGCAGTAACTGGCGGCCCTTAACCGACAGCGTGGTGATGAATCCGTAACGGCGGTCTTCGAACGTAGCTCCTGCGGCTTTGGCCAGTGCGTCTACTACCATGAATCCTATGTTATGGCGGGTTTCATGGTATTCAGGGCCGATGTTTCCTAATCCTACAATCAGATATTTCATGAGTGTCTGTCTAGATAACTTGTTTTAAATGCGCAAGTATGCGGCATTATTCATAAAAAAGCGACGCGGATTATCACAACTACTCGCGGATTGTATAAGTGAATCTGCGAGTGGTTGCGTAATCCGCGTCAAAGGATATTTTAAATAAAGGAGATGCTGATTAGTTGGCTGCAGCTGCGGCACCTCTTGCGGCACGAGTCAGCTTCACAGCACATACAACTGCTTCTTTAGCATTCAGCAGTTCCAGACCTTCGAAATTCAACTCACCCACTTTGATAGTCTTACCAAGACCCAGGTGAGAAACGTTTACGATCAGTCTTTCAGGGATTACATTATATAAAGCTTTCACTTTCAGCTTGCGGATTTGCAATGCCAACTTACCACCGGCTTTCACACCTTCAGCCAGACCTTCCAACTGTACGGGAACTTCCATTACGATAGGTTTAGCTTCGTCGATCTGATAGAAGTCAACGTGCAGAATAGTATCTTTTACAGGGTGGAACTGGATGTCCTTCATGATAGCATTTACTTTTTTGCCATCGATGATCAGGTCAACCACGTAGATGTGCGGAGTATATACCAAGTTGCGCAAGCCTTCTGCGGGTACAGTGAAGTGGATGTTTTCGCCACCGCCGTACAATACGCAAGGTACACCGTTGTTTTTACGAATAGCTTTCAAAGCTCTGGCTTGTTCCGAAGAACGTTCTGCAATAGTTCTTGCAGTTCCTTTAATTTCGATTGATTTCATCTTTTAAAAGTTTTTGTGTTACTCTAAATTAAGTTTGTTTGTTGCTTAATTCACCATCACACGATATGGTCTATCCATACGATGCTGCAAAAAAGCGGTGCAAAATTACATTTTCTTTTTGAATTACACAAAAATACTTTTTAAAAATCAATGTCTATTTTGATTTCTCCTTCCAATGTCGATGAATCAGGCTTGGCTGTTTGCTTAGTTTCTGCGCTGTTTGCTTCCGAGGAACTGTTTTCTGGAGTTGTATCAGAAAAAGTGCTTTCGCCTTGTTCCTGTTGGATGAACTGGATAGCCTGCTGCAAGCCGGCCATGAATTTTTCGAAGTCTTCTTTATAAAGGAATATTTTATGCTTTTCGAAACTTACTTGTGAATCGTCGCCTTCGCCGGTTACAATTTTCTTGCTTTCGGTGATGGCTAAAAACATTTCGTCTTTTCTGTTCTTTTTTACATCCAGATAGTAAATGCGCTTACCAGCTTTGATGGACTGGGAGAATACAATCTCTTTGTCGCTCATATCAACACCGTTTTTTTTCTTTAACTCTTCCATATTGCCTAAATTCTTGTTGTAATCGGCTTCAAAATTGATGATTTTTTTTAAACTGTCAAAAGAAAAATGCCGGATAATGACTTTCCGCATAAAAAAATGTGATTTGTTTGTGCTCAACTCACTAAAAATGTCTACTTTTGCACTGTTAAAACAATAGTATTTATTTAGCATTATGATTAACAGAGTTCTTATTCGTCTTAAGATTATACAGATTGTATATGCTTATTATCAGAACGGCAGTAAAAATTTAGACTCAGCGGAGAAAGAATTGTTCTTTAGCCTTTCTAAGGCGTACGACCTTTACAATTACCTGCTGATGCTGATGGTTGCTTTGACGAACTATGCGCGTAAGCGTATTGACACTGCAAAGGCCAAATTGGCTCCTACTCCTGAAGAATTGTATCCGAACATGAAATTTGTGGAAAACAAGTTTGTTGCCCAGTTGGAGGGAAACAAGCAGCTGATGGATTATGCCGCCAACCAGAAACGCAGTTGGAGCAATGATGAAGATTTCGTGAAGGGGCTTTATGAGAAGATTCAGGCTTCGGATATATATAAGGAATATATGGCTTCGTCAGAAACTTCGTACGAAGCTGACCGCGAATTGTGGCGGAAACTTTATAAAACCTTTATTTTCCACAACGAGGATCTGGACAGTCTGCTTGAAGACCAAAGTCTGTATTGGAATGATGACAAGGATATTGTTGACACCTTTGTACTGAAAACCATCAAACGCTTTGACGAAAAGAATGGAGCCAATCAGGAACTGCTTCCCGAGTTCAAGGATGATGAGGATCGCGAGTTTGCCCGCCGGTTGTTCCGCCGTGCTATTCTGAACAGCGACTACTATCGTCATCTGATCAGCGAGAATACGCGCAACTGGGATTTGGAGCGTGTAGCTTTCATGGACGTCATCATTATGCAGTGTGCGTTGGCAGAGATCTTGAGTTTCCCCAATATCCCAATCAGCGTTTCCCTGAACGAATATGTCGACATCGCAAAAGTATATAGTACATTGAAGAGCGGCAGTTTTGTCAATGGTACTTTAGACGGAATTGTTAAGGTATTAAAAAAAGAAGGGAAGTTAACGAAAAACTGATACCTTTGTTGCTCACATTTAAAAAACTAAAACTGAATATTTATGAATTTGATGACTGTATTCTTCCTGCAAGCTACTCCCGCAGGTCCTGCGGGTGGCGGTAGCATGATGTGGATTATGCTGATAGCCATGTTTGTGATCATGTATTTCTTTATGATTCGTCCGCAGAACAAGAAGCAAAAAGAAATTGCCAATTTCCGTAAATCGCTTCAGGTTAATCAGAAAGTGATTACTGCCGGAGGTATTCATGGTGTGGTCAAAGAAATCAATGATAATGACGTGATTCTTGAGATTGCTTCTAATGTAAAGATCCGTATTGATAAGAATTCTATTTTTGCCGCTGCTGCCGATGCTAATGGTAGCCAGGCTGCAAAATAAAGGAAGGAATATGAGCCTATGCTCGATCGTAGTAATATAAAGAGCAAATACTCTAAGATTGCTGCACAAGTGAAGAACTTTCTGCTCAGTGCCAAGAGCAGAGAGTTCTTCATTTTTTTGTTTTTCTTTTTTATAGCCAGTGGTTTCTGGTTGTTGCAGACGTTGAACAACGACTATGAAACGGAGTTCTCCGTCCCTGTGCGGTTGAAAGGGGTGCCTGATAATGTTGTTATCACTTCGGAACCGGCTACAGAGCTGCATATCAAAGTGAAGGACAAAGGCACTGTATTGTTGAACTATATGTTAGGGAAGAGTTTCTATCCTCTTGCTATTAATTTCGATGAATACAAGACGAGTGACAACAGCAATCATGTGCGTATCGTTTCGTCTGAATTCGAGAAAAAAATTCTTAGTCAGCTAAATGTGTCAACACGTTTGCTCGCTATGAAGCCGGACACGTTAGAGTATTATTATTCTACTGGTGATTCGAAACTGGTACCAGTGAAGTTGTTGGGTGAGGTGAATGCCGGCAGGCAATATTATTTGTCGGATACTGTTTTTACGCCTGATTCGGTATTGGTGTATGCTTCGAAAGAGGCTTTAGACACTATAACTGCGGCCTATACGAAATGGGTCAGACAGGATGAGATTACTGATACGTTGAAGCAACAGGTTGGTCTGATGGCACGCAAAGGAATAAAATATGTTCCATCTTCGGTTGACATGATGTTACCTGTTGATATTTATACGGAGAAAACGGTAGAAGTACCTTTACGGGGTGTTAACTTCCCGGCCGACAAGGTGCTGCGGGCTTTTCCTTCGAAAGTACAAGTCACTTTTCAGGTAGGACTAAGCCGCTTCAGGAAGATTACAGCTGATGATTTTCATATTCGTGTATCGTATGAAGAACTGCTGCTGTTGGGTTCGGACAAGTATAAAGTGAAGTTGGGACATGTGCCGGAAGGAGTCACGCAAGTACGTATCCATCCGGAGCAGGTAGACTTTTTGATAGAGCAAATACCATCGGATTATGGCAATTAAGATAGGAATAACGGGGGGAATAGGCAGTGGAAAAAGTGTTGTGTCCCGTTTACTCGAAGTGATGGGAGTGCCTGTTTATATCTCTGATGTTGAAACAAAGAAACTGATGCTGACGGACGGAGAAATACGTCGGAAGCTGGTAGGTTTGCTGGGCGACGAAGTGTATGCAGGTGGTGTTTTGAACAAGCCGATGCTGGCTTCGTATCTTTTTGCTTCGGAGCAACATGCACGTGAGGTCAATGCAATTGTCCATCCGCAGGTGAAGAAGGATTTCCGCCGATGGGTGCAGGAACACGAAAAGTTTCCTTTGGTAGGCATCGAATCGGCCATTCTGATAGAGGCTGGTTTTACAGCCGAAGTGGACAAAGTACTGATGGTATATGCGCCTCGTGAGGTACGTATAGCGCGTGCGATAGAACGTGACAGTTCGTCGCGCGAATTGATTGAACAGCGCATCCGTAGTCAGATGGATGACGAGGTGAAACGCCGTCAGGCCGATTTTGTGATAGTGAACGACGGTGAGAAAACTTTGATACCACAAGTCCGGGAATTGCTTGCATCGTTGTAGAAAAAGAAGATATGCCTTGCTTCCTGTCTTGGGTCAAAGGACGGGTGTAAGCAAAAATAAGTAACCTTATTTTGTATTCTCTTTAGCTTGCATTATCTTTGCCATCCGATTAAAATTACTATTAACTAAATAAAATAAGAATAGAGTTATGTTGAAGACTATTTTGTCTATCTCTGGAAAACCAGGATTGTATAAACTTGTTTCTCAAGGAAAGAATATGCTGATTGTAGAATCGATTGTGGATAAAAAACGCTTCCCGGCTTACGGTAACGAAAAGATTATTTCGTTGGGTGATATTGCCATGTATACGGATGCAGAAGATATTCCATTGAGAGATGTACTGGTTTCTATGAAGAAGAAAGAGAATGGTGCTGCTGTAGTTATGGATCTGAAGAAGGCTACATCAGAGGAACTTCGTACTTATCTGGCAGAAGTATTGCCAAACTTCGACCGCGACCGTGTACATTCTTCCGATATTAAAAAGCTGATTTCCTGGTACAATCTGCTGGTAGCAGCCGGTTTGACAGATTTCGAAGAGGTTGCAGAAGAGCAGGAAGAAGCCGCTGAAGAAAAATAAAAAGACACTACTTTGGGATTAGATACAAAAATGAGTGTATCAGAAAGTGGAACGTTCAGTTCGTGAGTTTCTGATACACTCATTTTTTTTTGTTATCAATAGTGTTTATTTCCTTAATATTCCACCTTATCTTCTTTTTTCATCCACATATCGAAGGCTTTGATGGCTTCTTCGGGCAATACTATTTCAGATGGCAATTTGCGTCGGTCTTTAGGTAATTCCAGTTCATCGTAGATGAAGGAGTCGTCGAAACCGATATTCTTGGCATCTGTCTTGTTGTTTCCGTAATACATTTTATCCAAATGTGCCCAGTAGATGGCACCCAGGCACATGGGGCAGGGTTCGCAGGAGGTATAGATTTCGTATCCGCTCAGGTCGAATGTTCCGAGTTTCTCGCAAGCGGCACGTATGGCGCTTACCTCGGCGTGGGCTGTAGGGTCGCAGTTGGAAGTCACACGATTAACTCCGGTAGCTACAATCTGTCCGTCTTTGGCGATGACTGCGCCAAAAGGACCTCCACCATTTTCTACGTTTTCAACAGATAGCTCTATGGCTTTTCTCATTAATTCTTCTTTCGTCATAGTTTTTGGCTTTTCGTTACACGAGGTAAAGATAATACTTATGTGCCATATTTTTCCCAGTTAGGAAAATATTTCTCTCTAACTGGGAAAAAATTTTTTCCTAACTGGACAAAAAATGAGCTTCCGTATCAGCATAAAAAAAGCAGGTCTGCACAAATAAGTTGTGAAGATCTGCTTTTTATGTGAGAACTTAGCCGACTGCATGTTCAGCTAAGTCTTTTTTTTGTATGCTTCAGTTCCGGAACAGAAGACCATCGTCTGTAGCGTTTACGTCTACTATGATAGGACGGCTGCGGTCTACTTCTTGTGCCAGCAACTTCTTAGACAAGTCGTTGAGCAGGTAGTGCTGGATAGCACGTTTTACAGGACGGGCACCAAATTCAGGATCATATCCGGCATTTGCCAGGAAGTTGATGGCGGTGTCGGTGAGCTGTAATTCCACTCCGTTGCCTTCGAGCATTCTACGTACACTGTTGATTTGCAGTGTTACGATTTGCTTGATCTGAGGCTCGGTCAGCGGCAGGAACATGATGGTTTCGTCTATACGGTTAAGGAATTCCGGCCGTATCGATTTCTTCAGCATGTTCATCACTTCGCGCTTGGTTTCTTCTACAATCTGTTCCTTGTTGCTACCATTCAGCTTTTCCATCTGGCTTTGAATGTACGAACTTCCCATGTTGGACGTCATGATGATGATGGTGTTCTTGAAGTTCACCGTACGTCCTTTGTTATCGGTCAGACGTCCGTCGTCGAGTACTTGCAGCAAGATGTTGAATACATCCGGATGTGCTTTCTCGATTTCATCGAACAATACTACCGAATAAGGTTTACGCCTTACGGCTTCAGTCAGCTGACCACCTTCATCGTATCCGACGTATCCGGGAGGCGCTCCGACCAGACGGGAGACGCTGTGTTTCTCCTGATACTCGCTCATGTCGATACGGGTCATCATCGTTTCGTCGTCGAACAGAAATTCTGCCAGTGCCTTTGCCAATTCGGTTTTACCTACACCAGTCGTACCCAGGAAGAGGAACGAACCAATAGGCCGTTTGGGATCTTGCAACCCGGCACGACTACGGCGAACAGCGTCGGCAACGGCTTCGATGGCTTCATCCTGACCGATGACACGCTTGTGGAGTTCTTCTTCCAGATGGAGGAGTTTTTCCTTTTCGCTTTGCAGCATCTTGCTGACAGGTATTCCTGTCCAGCGCGATACAACGTCGGCTATGTCTTCGGCATCTACCTCTTCTTTGATCATGGCCTTATCGCCTTGCATGGCATGCAGTTTCTGCTGGGTCTCTTCTATTTCCTTGTTCAATGCCTGAAGCTTGCCGTAACGGATTTCGGCTACTTTGCCGTAATCGCCCTCGCGTTCAGCTTTTTCGGCTTCGAATTTCAGGTTTTCGATTTCGACTTTGTTTTGCTGAATCTTGTTTACCAGCGTCTTTTCGCTTTGCCATTTGGCTTTGTACGAGCTTTCCTGTTCTTTGAGTTCGGCCAGTTCCTTACCGATTTGTTCCAGTTTGGCTTTGTCGTCCTCGCGCTTGATGGCTTCGCGCTCGATTTCCAATTGCTTTATTTTACGCGAAATTTCGTCCAGCTCTTCAGGTACGGAGTCTACTTCCATACGCAATTTGGCTGCTGCTTCATCCATCAGGTCGATGGCCTTATCGGGCAGGAAACGGTCGGTAATGTATCGGTTACTCAACTCGACTGCGGCAATGATAGCATCGTCTTTGATACGTACGTGGTGATGGTTTTCGTAACGTTCTTTCAGTCCACGCAGAATAGAGATGGTGCTCAGCGTATCCGGTTCGTTGACCATGACGGTTTGGAATCGACGTTCCAGTGCCTTGTCCTTCTCGAAATATTTCTGATATTCGTCGAGGGTTGTAGCACCGATGCTTCGCAATTCGCCACGGGCCAGTGCAGGCTTCAGTATGTTGGCAGCATCCATAGCCCCTTCGCCTTTGCCAGCACCTACCAGTGTGTGGATTTCGTCGATGAAAAGGATGATGTTACCTTCCGACTTTTTCACTTCGTTGATAACGGCTTTTAAACGTTCCTCAAACTCACCTTTGTATTTGGCACCGGCTACCAAGGCACCCATATCCAGCGAATATACCTGCTTGTTCTTCAGGTTTTCGGGCACATCGCCACGCAGGATACGGTGGGCAAGTCCTTCCACGATAGCAGTCTTACCGGTACCCGGTTCACCTATCAGGATAGGGTTGTTTTTGGTACGTCGGCTCAGAATCTGAAGTACACGACGAATTTCTTCGTCACGCCCGATGACAGGGTCGAGCTTTCCGCTTCGTGCAGCCTCATTCAGGTTGATGGCGTATTTCTCCAGCGATTGATAAGTGTCTTCGCTCGATTGTGAAGTGACCTTTGAACCTTGTCGCAATTCGTTGATGGCGGTACGCAGTTCTTTTTCAGTCATACCGGCATCCTTCAGGATGCTGGAGGCTGTACTCTTCACTGTAAGCAAAGCCAACAGGATGGGTTCAAGCGAAACAAATTCGTCATTCATTTCCTTGGAGTAGTCCATAGCCTTTTGCAATACTTCGTTGGCTTCACGGCTCAGATAAGGTTCGCCACCCGATACTTTAGGCAATGACTCTATCTGTTTGTCGAGCACGATTGCCAGCTGTTGTGCGTTCATGCCCAACTTCTGGAAGATGAAGTTGGTAACGTTTTCGCCTACCTTCATCACTCCCTGCAGCAGGTGTACCGGTTCGATGGCCTGTTGCCCCCGGCGTTGTACCAGGTTTACGGCCTCTTGCACGGCTTCTTGCGCTTTGATGGTAAAGTTGTTAAAGTTCATATTTTAATCTCCTTTCTTTTTTTTCATCAGTTGTTTTACACCCCATATGAGGCAAAAGTTTTGCCAATGTCTTGTTTCGGACAAAATGTCATTATTTATTATTAAACTCAATGTCAACTTGGCATATTTGCTGCATTGTCGTCGTGTTTTGCTTGATATAGAGCAATTCTGTTGATGGGCGAGGTATTGAAGCTGAGCGTGCAAATGGCGAGCTGGCATCGGATATTCGGCAGGAAGAATGCTGTATGAGTCAAGTATATTATTTATATTTGTAGCATATTTTAGGTATTGATGTAAACATACGAAATGATGGAAAACAATAATAAGGTGAAATTTGCAGAGAATGTGATTCTGCTGGATGCAGCCTTCTTGAACGAGGTAGTGGCAGGAATTAGAACTTGGATGGAGGGAGAATTGGATAGGACATTGCCACTTCTCGATTTGCCCGGTTGGCTGAACCTGCTTGCACTGGATGCCGGGATTCGTACAGAGGGGAATGATATTCAGGTGATTCTGGTGTATGATGAACCGAATAAGAATCTGAAATGTTGTGAACCTTCTGGCTTGTCTGCTTTGGAGGGAATGGCTTGCCGGATTCCTTTGGGCGAACTATCGTTTTCGTGTGTCAATCCGGAAGGTATTACGGACTGTGGAAGCTTGTTTGTTGACCTGATGTCGTTGGCGCTTGATTCAGCCGAGGTGAAACGCCTGGTCTTAGTGCCTTATTTGCGTGCTTATGGTGGCCGGGTGGATGAACTGCTTCATAAATATTTTAATGAGAAAGATGAAGAGGCTTGCTCTAAACCGATACTTTTCACTATGGAGCAACCTGTCAGTCCTGTGAATTATAAGTGGGATTTTGTTTCTTTCTCTTTGGCAGGAGCGTTGGGAATCAAACCGGAGGAACTGTGAAATGAGTGATTTCCGGTTAAAGGTCTTCCAGTCGGTAGCTAATAATCTTAGCTTTACCAAGGCTTCTCAGGAACTGTTTATCAGTCAGCCTGCCATTACCAAGCATATTCAGGAGCTTGAGACGGCTTATCAGACACGTCTGTTCGACCGTCAGGGCAGTAAGATTTCGCTGACTCAGTCGGGACGGTTGCTGTTGAAGCATTGCGAACGGATTCTGGATGAATACAAACGCCTGGAATATGAAATGCATTTATTGCATAATGAGTATCGGGGAGAGCTTCGTCTGGGTGCCAGCAGTACCATTGCACAGTATGTACTTCCACCGTTACTGGCCAGTTTTATTGCCAAGTTTCCTCACATCAGTCTTTCGCTTCTGAGTGGTAATTCGCGTGAGGTGGAAACGGCATTGCAGGAGCATCGTATCGATTTGGGATTAGTGGAAGGCGTGTTTCGTTTGCCTAACCTGAAATATACCTCTTTTCTGGAAGACGAACTTGTGGCAGTAGTTCATACCCGTAGCCGTTTGTCGTTGCCCGATGAAATAACTCCCAAGGATTTGATAAACATTCCGTTGGTGCTTCGTGAACGGGGATCGGGAACACTGGACGTCATAGAAAGGGCTTTGCTGCAACATGATATCAAGCTTTCATCCTTGCAAGTGCTGATGTATTTGGGCAGTACGGAAAGCATTAAGCTTTTTCTTGAAAATTCCGATTGTATGGGAATTGTTTCTGTCCGTTCCATAAGCAAAGAGCTGGCAGCCGGCATATTTCGTGTGATAGAGATTAAAGATATGCCAATGATGCGTGCACTCAACTTTGTGGGGCTGCAGGGACAAGAAGGAGGGCTGGCACAAGTGTTCATGCAGTTTGCCGAACACTTCTGACCTTTTAGCTATATGCCCTGAAGACCGGTTTGCTCATTTGTATTTCCGACTCAAAGCCGAACCAGTGTCCGTGTTCCAGTGTCTCGTCGACAGGAAGGAAGCAGAGGCGTAGGGTGGGCTTGTATTGTCCATAGATTACTTTCCAGTCCGTGGGGGGTATTTGTCTTTTGGTACGAACTCTTTCCGCAGGAAGTTTTTTCAGCGACATGCCGGCTTCAATCCATGCAATGCTGGCATCCGTCAGATATTGCGGGTAGTTGAGCTTGCAATATTCGTAGAGTATCAGGCCTCTTTTTTCTAAACTCATAGGCTGGTCGATGAAATTCTTCTCTGTGAGGTACGTCAGGAAGTTGTTCAGAAAATACCGGTCAGTCAGGATAAAGGTTCTGGTTAGTGCTTGCCAGGCAGGCACATTGTAGAAACCGTCCAGCAACCGGGAGAGGCGGCGTGCTGTTTGCAATTCGTTGCAGCTTATTTCATTGGTTTGTAGCACTTCGTAGGGAGGATATGGAGAGTAGCATATCCCCAGTTCGGAAGCGCGTCTTCTCATCTCTGTTCCTGGCAGCAACTTTAGTGACTCCAGCTGAATTTCTCCGGCCTGATATTCTGCCAGCGTACGGATATCTTCGAATATTTCAGTCAGATGATACAGCGGCAGGCCGGCAATGAGGTCGGCATGGGTTTCCATGTTGGGTAATGAACATAGAAATTTCAATCCTTCAAGGGCATCTTCCAGTTTACCCATTCTTTTGCTGCGTTCCAGGACGGGGGCATGCAGGCTTTGAATGCCGGCTTCAAGATGCAGCAGCCCTTGGGGAAGCTGCTTAAGTTCTTCTTTCAGTTCCTCGGAAAGCAGGGCAGGGTGTATTTCGAGATGAAAACGAATGTCGGGTGAGAATTCCAGGAAGAGTTGTAGCAGTTCTTTGGCCCGGCGTGTATTGTAGTTGAAGGTGCGGTCGAGAACACGGACATTACGGATGCCATGTTGATGAATGAGTCGCAAGCGCTCTCTGATTTGTTCGATAGGGAGCGTGCGCACAGGCTTTTCTCCACCGCTGACGCAAAAGGCACAGGTATTAAAACATCCGCGGGTCGTTTCGAGCTGCACAAACGGTTTGTCCCAGTTGAAGAAATAACTTTCTTCAGGAGGCACAAGTGCCTGGAAGTTTTGTACACGGGCTATTCCGTTGTCTTTGTATTGTTGTTGCGGATCAATGTAGCAAAGGCCGGGAATGTGTGTCCACTGTTCTGGCTGGTTCCAGCATGATAGCCATTGTGGAAAGGCTTCTTCACCTTCTCCCCTAAAAACGCAATTGACAAATGGATGATTACGGAGGTAAGCTTCGTTATCGCCCAGAAATTCCGGACCACCCAATATCAGGCAGCTTTGCGGGAGAAGTGCTTTCAGGCGGGTGCAGATGTGCAAAAGTTGCTCATGATTGAAAAGCCACGCAGTTGCGGCTAAAATATCTGGATGGTAGCGATAGATGTTGTCGACAATCATGCCGATATTCTCGTTGATGGTAGCCGATACTTTTATCCATTCGATGTTCTGATTGGAGGCGATTTGTGCGTGGAGCGCCGGGAGTGCCAACGAAGAATGGGCATACGAGCTGTTCAAGTCTATCCAGAGTATTTTCATATCCATTGCAGCATTAGTCGGTGTCGGACCGACAGTGGGTGACTATAACATAAAAAAAGAGGAAAATCATTGCTGAATTTCCTCTTTAGCGGGGTGGCAGATGGGACTCGAACCCACGACATTCAGAACCACAATCTGACGCTCTAACCAACTGAACTACAGCCACCATGTTAGTGCATTTCTTAAATGCGGTGCAAAGATATGGATTATCTTTGAATCTGCAAAGAAATGGATGAAAAAAATTAGTATTTTACTATTATTTTTTGTTTTCACCGATTCCGATGTTGTGTTTCTGAAGCAAGCTGCGGGTGTTATCTACAAAGATTTTCAGTCGTTTACGCGCTTCTTCTGGCAATAAGTCTGCCGGAAGCCCTACAGGATGTAGAACAAAGTTTTTTGTGTGGCTGTATCTGGGCGGAATGGTCCATACCAGATTATAGCTACATTTCTTCACTTTACAGTAGGGGTAGGGAGTTAGCTGCGATGGGTGCGGCTTCCTGGAAGAGAGTTCAAATGAAGACGGAGGTATCGGGTGGCAGCGCAAAGGGTATTTTTCCAGTTCTAATGTGAAAATGAGTCCTCCGTCGGTGTTGGGGGCACTCATATTTGAGATAAAATTTCCCAGTGAATATGCGATGACGTGTTGCTGCGTTCCGTTAGTACGTAGTTCCATAGGCTGTACGACGTGTGGATGCGAGCCAATGATGTGGGTTACTCCTTGCTGTAGCAACCAGTCGGCGAGGGAGCGTTGCTCGTCGTTGGGAAGACGTTGATATTCCTCGCCCCAGTGCATGCAGGCGATGATGGCGTCCGGACGATATGTTTTTGCCCGCCGGATATCGTTCTGCATGACGGTTTTGTCGATGCGGTTGACGATGTTGGGTGTCGTGGTCGGAATACCGTTTGTTCCGTAGGTATAATTAAGCAGGGCGATGCGGAATCCTTTTTTCTCGATAATCAGGGGATAGCTTGACCTGCGATCTGCACTGTCGCGGTAAGTTCCGGCATGCGGGATGTCCAGAGAGTCGAGCATGAGCAATGTACGTTCCAGTCCTTTCTTTCCACGGTCCAGACAATGATTGTTTGCTGTCAGCAATATGTCGAATCCTGCGTCTTTGATGGCTTTTAAATATTCATCGGGGGCACTGAATGCCGGATAGCCTTTATAGGGCCGTCCGCCTAACGTGACTTCCAGGTTACCGATGGCTATGTCGGCTTGGGCTATCTGTTCTTTGACCAGTGAGAAGCAGGGGGAATAGTCATACGTGCCTTGCGGAGTACGGGCGGCATCGATCTGTGCCTGATGTTGCATCAGGTCACCAACAAACAACAGCGTAATCCTTTCCTGTGCGGAAAGAATTACGCTGCATAATATTGCAACTACTGCAAGCAAGGTTTTCATAACCTTGTTTTTATTGGTAAATGGCTTTTTTACCGGCCAGCAGTGTATTCTTCATCAGTGAGACGATTGTCATCGGGCCCACACCACCGGGAACGGGAGTGATGAATGAACATTTGGGAGCTACTTCATCGAACTTGACATCGCCTGTCAGTTTGAAGCCGGATTTTCTGCTGGCATCGGGTACGCGTGTTGTACCTACATCGATGATGACAGCTCCTTCCTTTACCATTTCGGCTTTCACGAAGTTGGGTTGTCCCATGGCAGCAATAATGATGTCTGCTTCCTGGCATTCTTTCACCAGATCCTTGCTGCGGCTATGACAAACGGTAACTGTTGCATCGCCCGGATATGCCTTTTGCATCATAAGCGAAGCCATCGGTTTTCCTACAATGTTGCTGCGGCCCAGGATAACACATTTCTTACCGGAGGTTTCGATATTGTATCTTTTCAGCAGTTCGAGAATGCCGTTGGGGGTAGCCGATACGTAGCAAGGTAATCCGATGGACATACGTCCCACATTGATGGGGTGGAAGCCGTCTACATCCTTACGGTAGTCGATGGTTTCGATTACTTTTTGCTCGGAGATGTGTTTGGGCAAAGGGAGCTGTACGATGAATCCGTCTACATCGTCATCTTCGTTCAGTTCGCGTACCTTGGCCAGTAACTCTTCTTCGGTCACATCGGCTTCGTAGCGGATCAACGTCGATTTGAATCCACATACTTCGCATGCTTTTACTTTGTTGGCAACGTAGGTTTCGCTACCTCCGTCGTGTCCGACAAGGATGGCTGCCAAATGAGGACGCTTGCCTCCGCGAGCCACAATTTCCGCCACTTCGGCGGCAATCTCTTGTTTTACCTGTTCTGAAATTGCTTTTCCGTCGATTAATGTCATAGTGTTTTTTATTTTATTATTGTCTGATTTTGCCTATGCAGCTAAGTTTTCCGCTCAAAGGTAACGCTAAATCTTCAGATGCCATAATAAAAGAGGGAGAAAATCATTGAATTTCCTCCCTCTTCCGAATTTCTATGGAATGATTCCTGTATTTTATTTCTTCAGTTTCGGCATCATCATTTTACCCATCTTGCTGCCGGTCACCATCTTCATCATCTTACGGGTCTGGTCGAACTGCTTCAGCAGACGATTTACTTCCTGGATGTTGGTACCGCTACCTTTGGCAATGCGCTGGCGGCGTGAACCGTTCAGGATTTCGGGGTTGGTACGTTCCTTCGGAGTCATGGAGTTGATGATGGCTTCGATGCTCTTGAAGGCGTTATCGTCGATGTCGATGTCTTTGATGGCTTTGCCTACACCCGGGATCATGGAAGCCAAGTCCTTCAGATTACCCATCTTCTTGATTTGCTGAATCTGACTCATGAAATCGTTGAAGTCGAACTGGTTTTTCTGAATCTTCTTTTGCAGGCGTTTGGCTTCTTCTTCATCGTACTGTTCCTGTGCACGTTCTACCAGTGAAACGATATCACCCATGCCGAGGATACGGTCGGCCATACGGGCGGGGTGGAACTGGTCGATAGCTTCGAGCTTCTCGCCCGTACCGATGAATTTGATAGGCTTGTTGACTACCGAACGGATAGACAGTGCGGCACCACCGCGTGTGTCACCATCGAGTTTCGTCAGAACAACACCGTTGAAGTCGAGGCGTTCGTTGAATTCCTTGGCGGTATTGACAGCATCCTGACCGGTCATGGCATCAACCACGAAGAGGATTTCGTTGGGGTTAATGGCTTTCTTGATGGCTGCAATCTCGTTCATCATCTCTTCGTCGATAGCCAGACGACCGGCAGTATCGACAATGACGAGGTCGTAACCTTTAGCCTTAGCCTCCTGAATGGCGTTTTGTGCGATGGCTACCGGATTCTTGCTGTCGGGTTCCGAGTACATAGGTACACCAATCTGCTCGGCCAGTACGCGCAACTGCTCGATAGCTGCCGGACGGTATACGTCACAGGCTACCAACAGCGGCTTGCGGTTTTTCTTGCTTTTCAGCATGCGTGCCAGTTTGCCGGAGAAGGTAGTCTTACCGGAACCTTGCAGACCGGACATCAGGATGACAGCGGGCTTTCCGTCGAGGTTGATTTCAGACGTCTCGCCACCCATCAGACGGGTCAGCTCGTCATGCACGATCTTTACCATCAACTGGCTGGGCTTTACGGCTGTCAGTACGTTTTGTCCCAGTGCTTTCTCTTTGACTGTATCTGTGAAACTTTTGGCTACTTTGTAGTTGACGTCGGCATCGAGCAAGGCTTTACGGACGTCTTTCAGCGTTTCGGCTACGTTGATTTCGGTGATTTTGCCTTCACCTTTCAGAATCTTGAATGATCTTTCGAGTCTTTCACTTAGATTATCGAACATAATATCAGTGTAATTTCAGATTATACGTATTCGTTAATATTTCGACGATAGGCTGTCTTTGTATCAGCTGTTCATACTCATCAGGAACTCGTCGTTGTCTTTGGTTTTCTCCAGACGGTCTTTTACGAAGTCCATGGCTTCTATCGGAGTCATGTCGGCCAAGTACTTGCGTAGAATCCACATGCGGTCGAGTGTCTGCTTGTCCTGAAGCAGGTCGTCGCGACGAGTGCTCGATGCAACGATGTTGACAGCCGGGAAGATACGCTTGTTGGACAGGTTGCGATCGAGTTGCAACTCCATGTTACCTGTACCTTTGAATTCTTCAAAGATTACCTCGTCCATCTTCGATCCCGTGTCGATAAGTGCTGTGGCCAGGATAGTAAGCGAACCACCGCCTTCGATGTTACGTGCGGCACCGAAGAAGCGTTTAGGCTTGTGCAATGCATTGGCGTCGACACCTCCCGAAAGCACTTTACCAGAAGCCGGTGATACGGTGTTGTAGGCGCGGGCCAGTCGGGTGATAGAATCGAGGAAGATGACAACATCGTGTCCGCATTCTACCAGTCGTTTGGCTTTCTCCAATACGATGCCGGCAATCTTGACGTGGCGTTCGGCCGGTTCGTCGAAGGTAGAAGCGATGACCTCGGCATTGACCGTACGTGCCATGTCGGTTACTTCTTCCGGGCGCTCGTCGATGAGCAGCATGATCATGTATACTTCCGGATGGTTGGCGGCGATGGCGTTGGCAATGTCTTTCATCAGGATGGTCTTACCCGTCTTGGGCTGTGCTACGATAAGAGCACGCTGTCCCTTTCCGATGGGAGCAAAGAGGTCGACTACACGGGCTGATAAAGAGTCGGAGTAACCGCCTTTGCACAACTTGAACTTTTCATCGGGGAAGAGTGGGGTAAGGTGTTCGAACGGCACGCGGTCGCGTATGAATGCCGGGTCACGTCCGTTGATCTTAGAGACCTTAACCAGCGGGAAATATTTTTCACCTTCCTTGGGAGGACGGATAACACCGTCGACCACATCACCAGTCTTCAGACCGAAGAGTTTGATTTGGGATTGTGATACGTAGATGTCGTCGGGCGATGACAGGTAGTTGTAATCGGACGAGCGCAGGAATCCGTATCCGTCTTGCATAATTTCCAGTACGCCGGTACCGGTCAGGATGTCGTCGAATTCGTATGCTTTCTCGCGTTCGGGCTGTTTGCGTTCCTGTGCAGCAGCGTTTTCGTTTGTATTTTGCTGTTGTGCAGGACGTTGTTGTGCCTGACGCTGATTGTTGTTATTATTGTTGTTGTTATTATTGTTGTTACGGTTGTTGTCGCGCTGACGGATGCGGGGACGCTGTTGCTGAGGCTGAGGCGTCTGCACCGGTTCGGCAGCAGGTACAGGAGGTTCGGCTTTGGTAGCCTCGAACTTTCCGATCAACTCGGACGGGAGCTCGAATTTATCTGTAGGAAGGTCTTCTATGGGGATAAAGTCGTCGTTGGCTTCGGCTATGATGGGGCTTTCGTCCTGTACGGCATTTTTTTCTTTGATGCTTTCTGCTTCAGGTTGCTGCGTTTCAGGCTTCATTTCCAGTTCGTCAGCCGGTGCGACTGTTGTCTCTTTGTCGGCAGTGGTTTCCGATTTGGCTTTGCGTGGCCGTCCGCGTCGTTTGGCAGCGGTGGATGTTTCTGCGTTTTCAGTGCTTGCTGCCGGTTCGGTTGTTTCTTCGTCAGCTTTCGGGGCTGTTGTGGTGGTGGCAACTTGGATGCTTACTTCGCTTGGGGCTTTTTCAGCTTTGTTGGCCTTTTTAGTGTTTTCTTTATTGGCTGTTTCTTCGTTTTTATTGGTTGCGGGCGCTTTCTCGCTATTTTCCTTCTTGTTGGAGCGTGGGCGTTTTTGTTTTTCTACTTTACGCTCTTCTTTCAGCTTGTCTGCTGCTACTTTTTTGGTAGCACCGGCAATGGCTTGCTCATCAAGTATTTTGTAAACCAGATCTTCTTTCTTGAGCGAATCTGTTTTTTTAATACCTAATTCTTTGGCAATAGCTTGTAGTTCCGACAGACTTTTGTCGTTTAATTGAATAATGTTATACATATAGTATATGTGTGATTGGTTAAAATTCTAGTTTTGAAAGATTACAGTCGCCAAGCTGCTCTGTTTGTTGGGGCAACGTCGGCAATGTACCTTATATTTTTATGATTTAATTGGGATATGTTATATTGAATCGGAAATCAGACAGGCATTTCCTGCCGCAACAGGATATTTCCGCATCTTTCAACGGCACAAAGATAATAATTATTTTTGGTTTTGTAAGCGGATTGTGTTTTTTTAATTTTAAAACTTTACCTTTGCCTTACTGTTTTTCAACCTATAAATTATTTTGCAAATGGATATAAAGGACGTTTATCAGATAACTTTTTCGCCTACAGGCACATCCAGACGGGTGGCCGAAGCGATTGTCAGAGGAACGGGTATCGAGCGTGTGACTGTGGCAGACGTGACGCTGGAGACGGAGAAATCGTTGACGGTTCCGCGTCAGGCGCTTGCCGTGTTTGCGGTGCCGGTGTACGGAGGCCATGTGGCTCCGCTGGCACTGGAGCGTATGAAGGACATACGTTCGGACGAAGGGGCTCCGGCAGTGGTTGTGGTTGTGTACGGAAACCGTGCATACGAAAAGGCTTTGCAAGAACTTGACGCTTTTGTGTCGGCGCGCGGATTCAAGGTGATTGCGGGCGGCACGTTTATTGGTGAACATTCGTACAGCAATGAGCAATACCCCATTGCGGCGGGGCGTCCGGACGCGGCTGATGTAGAGTATGCCGAACAGTTCGGCATGAAGTTGCAGACAAAGATTGCTTCGGCAGCCGATATGGAACATTTGTATCCGGTGGACGTGACGAAGATTTTGCGGCCGCGCCAGCCGTTCTTCCCCCTGTTGCGCTTTGTGCGTAAGGTTGTGAAGCTGCGCAAGAGCGGGATGCCCATGCCGCGTACGCCCGAGGTGGATGCGGAGCGTTGCAACCACTGTGGCTACTGCGCGAAGCATTGCCCCGCCGGTGCCATAGTGAAGGGTGACGAGTGTCATACGCTGGCCGATAAGTGCATCCGCTGTTGTGCCTGCGTGAAAGGATGTCCGCAAAAGGCCCGCAGTTACGATACGCCGTTTGCCGAGATGCTTTCCACCTGTTTCCAGCGCGAAAAGGAAAACCGGATTATCTTGTAAGCAGTTTTACGATCAGTATTTTCCGGGTATGTTCGTCTACCCGGTAGCGGTTGTCTGTCCGTTCGCCTACCAGCCAGATGATGTCGTTGCCACAGCACAGCACCCACTGCTGTTCTTTCTGCACGAGGGAGAACTTGCGGTCGGTCAGATAATCGCTTACCTTCTTTTTCCCTTTCATGCCGAAGGGGACAAACGTGTCTCCCTGCCTCCAAAGGCGCAGGTCAAGCGGATGTTGTATCTTCCCGGCATCGAAGCAAGCGGTATTCTTGTCGCGGGGGATGGGGAAACCGGGGTAGTAATCCTGTTCTTCGGTTTGCAACTGGGGTGGACGGGCCGTGTGTTGCCGGTTCTCGATGAGCAGGTATTCGCGGTCCTTCACGACTTTCCATTCGGGAGCGATGAATACTTTTCCCGACTGTCCTGTGAGCGAAGCAAAGATGTCGTCGATTTGTGCGTGGTTAAAGCCCAGCGGAGCCAGCAGCTCGAACAGCAGTGTGGCGGGCGAAGGTTCCTGTAGCAGCAGAGGGATGCTGATTTGGCTGCCGTCGTATACGCGCTGCCGTCCTTCGTCTATACCTTTCTTATATATATAATAGGTGTCGTCCAGGTGGCGGGCGGTTTGCAGGATACTTTCTTTCACCGAGGGATTGATTTGCTGTAGCAGTGGCAGGATGTTCAGGCGTATTTTGTTGCGCGTATATTCGTCGTGCAGGTTGGTGCTGTCGGTGGCGTAGTCCTGGCCGATGCCGTGCAGGTAGTCGGTGATGTCCGTCCGCGACAGGCAGAGCAGAGGACGTACGATGCGGCCGTTCCGGGCGCGTATGCCTCGCAGTCCGTTGATGCCGGTGCCACGTATCAGGTTCAGCAGAAAGGTTTCTACGCTGTCGTCGCCATGATGGGCCACGGCGATGAGGTCGGCTCCGCAGGCAAGGCGTGTCTGTTCGAACCATTCGTAGCGCAGTTCGCGGGCAGCCATTTCGATGGAGATATGCCGCTGGGCGGCAACCTGCGTGGTGTCGAAGTGGGTGACGTGCAGCGGCACTTGCAGCCGGAGGCACAACTGGCGTACAAAGTTCTCGTCGCGGTCCGATTCGGCTCCGCGCAAGTGGAAGTTGCAGTGTGCGGCCTCGCACGAATAGCCCAGTTGCAGCAGCACTCTTAGCAGCGCCACGGAGTCGGCACCGCCACTCAAGGCTACAAGCAACTTCTCGTGTGGGGCGAAAAGCTGTTCCTTCTCAATGTATTGCTTTACTTTTCCTGTTATCATGCAGCAAATATACGATAGAATTTTGCTTTTCGTATCGCTCTGTTAGTTTATATTTATTACTTTTATGGTGGTCGGTGTGCAAAATGCTGTGTATCAGTCGTGTATCTGGTCTCTGCTAATCCTTCAGCACTGGTCTGTCACAGTCGTATACTTAGGGTGCCTCGGTCGTATACTTAGGCTATCTCTGTCGTATACTTAGGGTATCTCAGTCGTATACTTAGGTACACTCGGCATACAAAGGTACTTTTCTCCATATTGCTTGTAAAGATATATGCTTGCCGGATGCAACTGTCACGATGGTAACTGCTGGCCGAAAAGTGGCGGTTATTTAAAAACATTCTAAATTATTTGTAGGCTACCGCTGAATGAACTATCTTTGTGGGCGGAAAATGTGGTATAATTAAGACGAAATATAGAAGTTATGCGTTTATCCGAACTGAAGACCGGTGAGAAAGGTGTGATAGTGAAAGTGTTAGGCCACGGTGGTTTCCGCAAGCGGATTGTGGAAATGGGCTTCATCAAAGGCAAGACCGTGGAGGTAGTTCTGAATGCTCCGCTGAGAGACCCTATCAAATACCGGGTGCTGGGATACGAAATCTCGTTGCGCCGGCAGGAAGCCGAAATGATTGAGGTAGTCAGCGAACAGGAAGCCAGGGAACAGTCCGTCGGGCTGGACTATCATAAGGGTGTCAGCGAAGACATCCACCTGAGTGACGAAGAGATGAAGCGCATCGCGCTGGGTAAACGCCGCACCATCAACGTGGCCTTGGTCGGCAATCCGAACTGCGGCAAGACCTCCTTGTTCAACATCGCATCCGGCTCGCACGAACATGTGGGCAACTATAGCGGCGTTACGGTCGATGCCAAGGAAGGCTATTTCGACTTCCAGGGTTACCACTTCCGCATCGTCGACCTGCCGGGCACGTACTCCCTCTCGGCTTACTCTCCCGAAGAGATATACGTACGCCGCCACATCATCGACGAAACGCCCGACATCATCATCAATGTGGTCGATGCTTCGAATCTGGAGCGTAACCTCTATCTTACCACCCAGCTGATAGACATGAACGTGCGCATGGTCATTGCGCTCAACATGTTCGACGAGCTGGAAGCCAGCGGAAATACCCTCGACTACCTGAAGCTGAGCGAACTGATCGGTGTGCCGATGGTGCCCACCGTATGCCGTACCAGCAAGGGGGTCGACACCTTGTTCCATGTCATCATCGGCATGTACGAAGGAGGAGACTTTCTGGGCAAAGACGGAAAAATACGGCCCGACATCCTGAACGACCTGCGAAACTGGCACAAGGAATACGTGCCCGACCATGACTATGGCAGCCACAAGGAAGAACACGAACATCCCAACGGCTTCTTCCGCCACATCCACATCAACCACGGTCCCGAACTGGAGCGCAGCATCGACGAGGTGAAGCGCATCATCAGCGTCAACGAAAATATCCGCCACAAGTATTCGACCCGTTTTCTGGCCATCAAGCTGCTGGAGAACGACAAGGAACTGGAGAAGATGGTGGCCGACCTGCCCAACGGACAGGACATACTGAATGTGCGCGACAAAGAAGAGCAACGCCTGCGCAACTCCATCGGTGAAGACAGTGAGCAGGCTATCACGGATGCGAAGTACGGATTCATATCGGGTGCCCTGAAGGAGACGTACGTCGATAACCACATGGACCGCGAACGCACCACCCGCGTTATCGACTCCATCGTCACCCACCGCATCTGGGGATATCCAATTTTCTTCCTGTTCCTTTACATCATGTTTCAGGCAACGTTCGTACTGGGTGAATATCCGATGCAAGGCATCGAATGGCTGGTCGACGCGTTAGGTGGTCTGATACGCAACAACATGGCCGAAGGACCACTGAAGGACATGCTGGTCGACGGAATAATAGGCGGTGTGGGCGGTGTGATTGTCTTCCTGCCCAACATCCTGATACTGTATTTTTTCATTTCGCTGATGGAAGACTCGGGCTACATGGCGCGTGCGGCATTCATCATGGACAAGATCATGCACAAGATGGGGTTGCACGGGAAGTCGTTCATACCGCTCATCATGGGCTTTGGCTGTAACGTGCCGGCCATCATGGCATCGCGCACCATTGAGAACCGCAAGAGCCGTCTTATCACCATGCTCATCACTCCGCTGATGTCGTGCAGTGCCCGTCTGCCTATCTATCTGGTACTGGTAGGAGCCTTCTTCCCCCACAACGCCAGTCTGGTCATGCTGGCCATCTATGCCATCGGCATCCTGCTGGCCGTGCTGATGGCGCGCCTCTTCAGCCGATTCCTGGTCAAGGGCGACGATACTCCGTTCGTCATGGAGCTGCCTCCTTACCGCCTTCCTACTTCGAAGTCCATCTTCCGCCATACGTGGGAGAAAGGTGCCCAGTATTTGCGCAAGATGGGAGGCATCATCATGGTAGCGTCGATTGTCATCTGGGCATTGGGGTATTATCCCAGCCACGATTCGTACAGCACGGTAGCCGAACAGCAGGAAAACTCGTACATCGGCATGATAGGAAAAGCAATAGAACCGGTCATTGAGCCGCTGGGATTCGACTGGAAGTTGGGAGTAGGTATACTTTCCGGCGTAGGAGCGAAGGAGTTGGTCGTAAGTACCTTGGGTATACTCTACACGGACGATGCCGAGGCCGACGCCGCCAGTCTGGGCGAACGCATACCGATCACCCCGCTGGTAGCCTTCTGTTATATGGTCTTCGTCCTGATATACTTCCCCTGTATAGCCACACTGGCGGCCATTAAGGGAGAGTCGGGAAGCTGGAAGTGGGGACTGTTTACGGCAGTATACACCACAGTGCTTGCCTGGATTGTAGCCTTTGTTGTTCATCAGGTGGGAGGACTGTTGTTATGAGCCATTGGCAAGAATGGGTAGTAGCACTGCTACTTTTGTGCTGTCTGTACTGGATAGGCCGACGGATTCGTATGTTTTTTCGCCGGATGAATGAAAAAAACAATCCGTGCGCAAACTGTGTAACGGGCTGTGACATAAAGAGATTATACGATGAGAAGCGTTCGGCTTGCGGTAAAAACCAAAAAATATCGAAGAAAAAATGCTGCGGATAGTTGGTAATTAGAAAAAATGCATTACCTTTGCAACCGCAATCGAGAAACAAGAGAGTTTCGCCGAAACAAAACGGTACCTTGGATGAGTGGCTTAGTCAGCGGTCTGCAAAACCGTGTACGGCAGTTCGAATCTGCCAGGTACCTCAGAACAGAAGCACATGCAACGATGTGCTTCTGTTTTTTTATGCCTTTTCCTTTCCCTGTTAGTTGTGCAAGACATTCCTATTTACTATATTTGTAGGCATGAAAACAAGAGTAAATATTCTGATAGCGTCTTTATTGCTCGTGTGCAGCGCATTGATGGCACAGGAGAAGGTAGTAGCCGACAGTACGGGCTACATTGTCAAGGTAGGGGATATGGCCCCGGATTTCAGCATGCAGTTGACCGACGGGAAGACAGTAACCCTGTCCGAACTTCGTGGCAAGGTGGTCATGCTGCAGTTTACGGCAAGCTGGTGTGGAGTATGCCGCAAGGAGATGCCTTTTATCGAAAAGGATATCTGGCAGAAACACCGGGCAGATGATGATTTTGCCCTGTTCGGCATCGACCGTGACGAACCGCTGGAGAAAGTGAAGGCTTTTGCCAAGTCTACGGGGGTAACCTATCCGCTGGGTTTGGATCCGGGTGCGGATATCTTTGCCCGCTACGCCCTGCGCCAGTCGGGTATCACCCGCAATGTGCTGATCGACAAGACGGGTCGTATTGTGATGTTGACCCGCTTGTACAATCTGGAAGAGTTTGCAGCCTTGGTACGTAAAATCGACGAGATGCTGTCCGAATAAACCTGCCGTCCCGCACGGGTCAGACTTGGCTGAGGCGGGCCAGGTATTCGTAATGTTTTCCTTCTTCTATCAGCTCGGCCTTGAATCCGTTTTCCGCGGCATAGTAGGAGAGGGTCTGGAAGTCGATGTACAGCCAGTCGAAAACGTCTCCTTTTACATTTTTGTACTGCATCTGAAAGTCTACTTCGCCGTAGTAGCTGTCGGCCAGGTCGATAAGGAAACTGCCGTCTTCTTCTTCGAACAGGTATTTCAGGTCGCTCGAATCCATGTAGATACATCCGCCGGGTGCAAGCAGCTGCTTCATCTTACGGAAGAATAGCGGCATGTTTTCCAGTTTGCCCACAATGCCCGATCCGTTCATCAACATCAGGACGGTATCGTATGCCCCACAGAACTGTTCGCTGAAGAGGTTGGTCTGTGTGGCATGGCATACGCCCCTTTGCTTCATTACTTCGACGGACAGGGGAGAGATGTCGATGGCGTGCACGTCTTTTCCTGCCTTTTGCAGGGCAAGGCTGTGGCAACCGCTTCCGGCGCCTACGTCCAGTATCCGTCCCGTGGCCAGCTTCAGAGCCGTCTGCTCCAGGTGGGGCATGGAGGCCTCGCTGCGAAACAATTCTTTCACGGGGATTTCGTCTTCATCGAATTGCGATGAAAACACACGCAGGCGGGCGGCTTTGCCCGAGCGGGCGTAGTCGGCTATTGCTGCCCCCATCGGGTCTTTCTCGGGTGATAGTAAGCAGGTGTTCAGCATGGAGTTATTTGCTTTTATGTCTGTTGGCACGTTTGCGACGGATTTCTGCCTTCATCTTGGCAGCTCCGGAACCGTGCAGGCCTGTGATGTAGGTTTTCTTCTTGGCTTTGGTTTTGATTTTGTTCTCTTCTTTGGGCTTGTCTTTCTTGCCTTTGAAAATGATGCCGCCCATCATGGCTTCTTCGATACTCATATACGGAATGTTATTATTGTTTCTGGCTGCAAATATACGTATTTGCAGGATTGGTTTCTGCATGATGAAACAAAAAAGCTTCGACAGGCAAGGGGAGTTGAAACGATTCTTGCCTGTCGAAGCCTTATCTGTCAGCATCTGACTGCTGTTGGAGGAATGGTTGCGCCGCGGCAAAGCGCAGCTATGCCGCATGGACGCTGTAGCGGTACGGACCGGTTATTTGACCAGTGCTTTCACAATTTCGCCGATAAATGTGCGAGGCTGTCCTTCGAGGGGTTCCTGTGAGGGAAGTTTCTTGCACTCCAGTATGACGCTGGGTTCGTTCTGCCCGTTGGGATAGAAACGTACGGTGTAGTTTTCGGCTTTCTCCAGTTGCTCGTAAGGCTGGTCGGGTGATAGCATGGTGAATACAACAGGCTTTCCGGACATCTTGCCCAATGAGCCTCCTGCGTTGGCGGTCATGGTAGTCATGTTGAAACTGTCGGTACCGATAGCAATCACCAGTTTGCCAGCTCCCATTTGGATGAGGTCAGTTGGCAGCTGACTGGGTGTTACGTCTTTATACGAACTGGCTGAGGTTGCCGGTGTTGCAGCAACAGCAGTTGCATTACTGCTTTTGACGGTAACTTCCTGTTTGGGGGTGATAACGGTATTGCCGGTCGTATTTGCATTTCCTTCAGTATTTCCGTTGCTTTTTGCATTACTTTGTGCTGTAGTAGCACTCAGTGCGTTGGCTGCTTCTTCGAAAAGGGTGTCGGTGAAGTCAACGGTTTTTCTACGCCATTTGGCCAGTCCGCGTACTAGTTTGGTCTTCGATTTGTTCAGGGCGTATTTGTCGGAAATCCATTCTTCCGCATCATATTTTTCTTTGTCTTCACCTTCGCGGTACTCGAACCGGATTCTTTCTATACGAAGGGTACATTCTTCGGGCTGGCACAAGGCTGTGAGTGTATATATTATTTTTGTACGGTCCAGTGATAAGGCACTCGACTTGAAGACAATCCATTCTTCTCCTAGCCCGACAATCTGTCCTTCTTCTTTTTTAGTATACACTACACGGCTGTTATTCTCGTTCTTTTTCAGGCGGGCATCCATCCATTGCAGGATACGGTCGAAAACAGCATCCTGCGACATGCCGGGGATGCTGAATGTTTTGCTGAACACTACTTTTCCATTCTCTTCGGGAACGGCACCTGTCAGGTAACGGCTGTCGTCTTTCTTTTGTGCCTGCAATGCTATTGGCAGACACAGGCAGGCTACGATAAATAAAATTCTTGTTAGTTTTTTCATAAGTGTTATATGTTTTTTGTTTTAAAATTCATGATAGTTCGAAACTTTCTCCTCGGTGCGTGATGCCGAGAAATCTGCATCCTTGGGCTTCGGCAAAAGGTTGGAAGGCGTTGCCGCCTCTGTAGTCTTCGCCGAAATGCATGGGAGCAAAAGCCGCGGTCTTTATCCGTTCAATGAACTGTCTGGCTCCACGCATATAGTCGGTACCGATGCGGCTGTCCACGGGAAACATGGCGATGTCTATGGCAGATGTTCTTTGCTGTAGGTATTTTATTTCGGCGAGGAAGTCGCCATCAGCTTTTCGTATGTCTTGTGGGGTAGATTCATCACCCCGGTGCCAGTTATTCAGGTCGCCGGCATGGAAAATACGTCTGTCTTGCAAGTCTATCAGAAAGGAAACGCCCGAATCGGTTGATCCACAGGCTTCGATACGGATATGATCGTCTTCGTAAATACTGCCTTTGAGGAGATAAGTTGCTTCGTCGGCCGTAGCACGTTTGTGCTTCAGTATATCCTTTGAGAATATGTATCGGATGTCTGGACGCTGTTCCTTCCAGGACAATATGTCACGGTTGAAATGGTCTGGATGAAAATGGGAAGCCAACACATACATTCTCCCTGTTTTATGAAGCAGGTAGTCATGTACAATCCCCTTTTCGAAGTTGTCTTCAGATGAGTCTTGGTAATAGTCTATAATGACTGTGACATCGTCTGCTTCGATGGCGAATCCACTATGATAGATATAATCAAGTTTCATGGATAAATGAATTTAGCAGCAATATTACGAAAAACGTCGGATAACTTTGAAGATTGTGTTGTTATTTTATGTCAAATAGAATCCGACTATGCGGCAGGCAGGTTAACAATGCTGGGATCGGGATGAATTTTTTCTTTGTTTCGTTTCATAAGAAACAATTGTTTTTTGCAAATATATGCTCTTCTGATATGTGCTTTCCTGTATATTTTTGCACACTGTGTTTGTTGGTGTGCATTTTTGTTATACCTTTGCGGCCTGAAATGATTAAAAATAATTTAGATGGTGAAAAAAATCTTGATTGGCATTGCGATGCTGATCGTTTCTAATTCAACTTTCGCGGGAGATTATCTGACTAATACAAATCAGAATGCCGCGTTTCTTCGTATGATAGCCCGTGGTGCTTCGATCGATGTTGATGGTGTGTATAGCAATCCAGCCGGACTGGCTTTTCTGCCTGAAGATGGTTTTCGGGTATCGCTTACCATACAAAGTGCGTATCAGACGCGTGACATTATGGCTGTCAGCCCATTTTGGACAATGGATGGAAATAATACGTCGCGTTATTATGAGGGAAAAGCTTCGGCTCCGGTCATCCCTTCCATACATGCTGTTTATAAGAAAGGCGATTGGGCCTTTTCAGGAGGTTTTGCCATTGTTGGTGGTGGTGGAAAGGCGTCTTTCGATCATGGATTGCCGATGTTTGATGCCGCAGCCATCGGGATGGTGACAAAAGAAACACAGGCCTTACAGCAGAACTTTGGATATCGGATGAGTCCGGACAAATATTTTATTAATTCGGCTATGGAAGGCCGCCAGTATATTTATGGCGCTCAGTTAGGACTTAGTTATAAGGTAAACGAACATATATCGGTCTTTGCAGGTGCTCGTATGAATTATTTCTCTGGTGGTTATAGTGGTTTCCTGAAAGTTGGTCTGAACGATGGGGTAGCCGAAGAAGTTGGAGCTGCTATTGTGAGCAAGTTGATGGGGGCTGGCCTTACGTTGGAGCAGGCAATGGCACAGGCTGCTGAGATTTCGGCTCCAATGATGGAGAAACTTTCGGAGTCGGGTATAGAGCTCGATTGTGATCAGTCGGGTTGGGGGTTGACACCGATTGTCGGAGTTGACGTTAAATACGGGAAGTTGAATGTAGCTGCCAAATATGAGTTTAAGGCTAATATGAATATAGAGAATAAGACCAATCGTCTGGAATATCCTTCTGCTGCCGAATCTTATATGGCACCTTTTAAGGATGGAGTAAACACACCGAGTGATGTACCGTCTATGTTGTCGGTAGCAGCCGGATACGAGATTCTGCCTTCTTTACGTGCTTCGCTCGAATATCATTTCTTCGATGATAAACATGCCGGTATGGCTGGAGGCAAGGAGAAGACATTGAAGCATGGAACTCATGAGTATTTGGCAGGAATAGAATGGGATGCAACCAAGTATCTGACACTTAGTGGTGGATATCAGAATACGAATTATGGATTGAGTGATGATTTTCAGTCGGATACCAGTTTTTCTTGTGATTCTTACTCAATAGGCTTTGGAGGGCGTATCTATCTGAGCCAGGCATTAAGTCTGGATGTAGCTTATTTCTGGACAACTTATAGTGACTATACGAAGGAAGCTCCTCGCAGAAGTTCGTTAGAGGCATTGGGGTTGCCTGTAGATGGAGATAAGGATGTATATAGCCGTACGAATAAGGTGTTTGGAGTAAGTCTGAACTATTGCTTTTGATAGCATATTCCTTTTCTTTGTTATATAATGTGCATTTGAGCATTTTGTAGTGCTGGTCCCGAAGACAGTTTTATGTCGGTTGGAACGTATTGGCACTGCAAAGTGCTCAAAGTGTATATTGTAGGGATTAACAGTTCGTCTCTTGGTAATCCCAAAAATAACTTCTACCTTTGCAGGCCGAAAACAAATAAGTATGATGCCGTGAATAGCGGTCGTGTATTCTAGGACAACCACGTAAAAAACAGGAGTTATGAAGCAAAAAGTATCTGTTCCTTTTATGCTGCTTGGCATTCTTTTCAATGTCTGCCTTATTGCAGCCAATCTTCTTGAAACTAAAGTCATTCAGGTGTGTGGCATTACGGTGACAGCCGGATTGCTTGTGTTTCCCGTTTCTTATATTATTAACGACTGCATCGCTGAGGTGTGGGGATTCCGTAAGGCGCGATTGATCATCTGGAGTGGTTTTGCCATGAATTTTTTTGTAGTGATGTTGGGCTTGGCTGCTGTAGCTTTGCCGGCGGCGCCTTTTTGGGAAGGTGAGGAGCATTTTAATTTCGTTTTTGGCATGGCGCCACGTATCGTTGTAGCCAGTTTGGCTGCATTTTTGGTCGGTTCTTTTCTTAATGCTTATGTGATGAGTAAAATGAAACTGGCCAGTGGAGGGCGTCATTTTTCGTTACGGGCCATCTTGTCCACTGTGGTAGGTGAGACGGCCGATTCACTGATTTTCTTTCCCGTAGCTTTCGGTGGTATCATTGCGTGGCAGGAATTGTTGCTGATGATGTGTATACAGATTATTCTGAAGTCGATGTATGAAGTGGTAATATTGCCGGTTACTATTCGTGTTGTCGGGCTCATAAAGAGGATCGATGGAAGTGATGTGTACGATGAGGGGATTTCGTATAAAGTCTGGAAGATCTCAGATATTTGACTATTCTTAAAAAGAGAGGATAATCTTTTTCAAAACAAAGTTGTTTAAAGCTTTGGTACACAAAGTCCTCTTGTCTGTATTGTTATAAAAGATTTCTAATATTTATTACTAAAAAGATGAATAAAGAAAGTGCATTGGTCGTGTTCAGCGGTGGGCAGGACTCAACTACTTGTCTGTTCTGGGCAAAACGTGAATTTAAGAAAGTGTATGCGCTAAGTTTCCTGTACGGACAGAAGCACCAGAAAGAAGTGGAGTTGGCGCGTGAAATAGCTCGTAAAGCTGAAGTAGAATTTGATGTAATGGATGTATCGTTTATCGGTCGGTTGGGGCATAATTCACTGACCGATCCTTCCATGACGATGGATGGTGAAAAACCGGCTGATACTTTCCCGAATACTTTTGTACCAGGACGTAATTTGTTTTTCTTAAGCATTGCAGCTGTTTATGCTCGTGAACGTGGCATTAATCATCTTGTAACAGGTGTATCGCAAACAGATTTCAGTGGTTATCCTGATTGTCGCGACGCTTTCATTAAATCGTTGAATGTGACGTTGAATCTGGCAATGGATGAGCAGTTTGTCATTCATACACCTTTGATGTGGATTGATAAGGCAGAAACATGGGCTTTGGCCGATGAATTAGGGGTACTTGACTTGGTTCGTCACGATACTCTTACGTGTTACAATGGTATTCCTGGAGACGGATGTGGTCATTGTCCGGCTTGTAAATTACGTCGTGAGGGACTGGAGAAATACTTGAATTCCCGTAAATAAGCCATTATCTTTTATTACTGTTTTATAGTTTATCATATTATTATAAAAATCTGTTGTTATGACCGAATTGAAAGACCAATTGTCTCTTTTGGGACGGAAGACTGAATATAAGCAGGATTATGCTCCTGAAGTGCTGGAGGCTTTTGACAATAAACATCCAGATAATGATTACTGGGTTCGCTTCAATTGCCCGGAGTTTACCAGCTTATGTCCTATTACGGGACAACCCGATTTTGCAGAAATACGTATTTCTTATATTCCCGATATAAAAATGGTAGAAAGCAAAAGTCTGAAACTTTATCTTTTTAGTTTTCGGAATCATGGTGCTTTTCATGAAGATTGTGTGAATATCATTATGAAGGATTTGATACGTTTGATGGATCCTAAATACATTGAAGTAACGGGTTTCTTCACTCCTCGTGGAGGAATATCTATTTATCCGTATGCCAATTACGGACGTCCCGGCACAAAATATGAGCATTTGGCCGAGCAGCGTTTGGCAAGTAGAGAATAATTTGCCATACGCATTTTTCGGGTATCAATTATATTTCTTCTAGGGCGTAATATTGATAATCGCGAAGAATTGTTTGCAGAAATTTTTCTGCGTTGTTTTCATGGGGAGTTGCTGATAGCAACTCCTTTACTTTTATTGCCAGCTGTTCCATCCGTTGTGTTCTGTTTTTCTGGTTTGACTGCAATGTACGGCTGATGACATTGATCTGTTCTAACGAAAGGTTGGCAGCTTGAGGATATGTAGGGCGATAGCCTTGACGCAGGTAATCAAACTCGTCAAGGCTTACATGAACTTTACGATAGTTTTTTTCTCTTATGACCATAGTGCCTGCAGCAAGATCGCCTATGCGCTGTTTGTTATGCGTCAGTAGTATGGACAAAAGTCCGAATCCTCCGGTCAGGAACGCATCTATAGGAAACAGTAGCCAGCGTAGCAGGTACGAACTGATACTGGGCGTTGATCCATCCGATTTGACCACACGTATGTTCATTAACCGCTTGCCAGGACTTTGTCCTTGATTGAATACTTCCCAAAGAAAAGCATAGCACAATACAGGTAAGTAAATTGTAACAGTGAGGACGATATACGAGATTTCGTCGGTAGGGTGAACTTTGAGATACAGTTTACTGACACCTAACAGATAAACACCAATGATGATGTAGTCGATAATCAGCGCTACCAATCGTTCGCCAATGCTGGCTGGCGTTTGACTGATTCGGACGAATTGTCCGGTAATAATAGTAGATTCTGCCATTTTCGATAAAACATTTTAGGTATCTCGTTGCAAATATATCATTATTCTCTTATTTTTGTTACCGATTTGAGTTAAAACACACAGCAGAAGTCCTTGGTTAATCATGAAAGAAGTAACGTTCATTCGTCAGAACATCGAAAGGTGGAAGCAGGCCGAAAAGGTGGTAGAACAGGCGGATCGTGTGTCGCCTGACCAGCTTGCTGACGTATATGTTGGACTGACGGCAGATTTGGCTTTCTCTCAGACTCATTTCCCTACTTCAAGAATTACAATTTATCTGAATAATTTGTCCTCGGCTTTGCATAACCGAATCTATCGGAACAAACGTGAAAAATGGTCGCGTCTGTTTACGTTCTGGAATCACGAAATACCTTGTGTGATGTATGATTCACGTCGGGAGTTATGGCTTTCTTTATTGATTTTTATGGTCAGTGTAGGCGTTGGTGTGCTTTCGGCAGCGAACGATCCGGATTTTGTTCGGCTTATTTTAGGAAATGCTTATGTGGATATGACGCTCAGTAACATCGCAGAAGGTAATCCTATGGGAGTATATGGCAGTGCGTCAGAGGTACCAATGTTCCTGGGGATTACGTTGAACAATGTGATGGTTGCTTTCAATTGTTTTGCTATGGGATTGTTGACCAGTTTCGGCACGGCATATATGCTTTTCAATAACGGTGTAATGTTGGGCGCTTTCCAGACTTTCTTTTATCAGCATGGATTATTATGGGAGTCTGCGTTGGCAGTCTGGTTGCACGGGACACTGGAAATATGGGCTATTATTGTTGCCGGTGCTGCCGGATTGACTTTGGGAAAAGGATGGTTGTTTCCCGGAACTTATTCACGTACTGAATCTTTTCGTCGAGGAGCACGGCGAGGAGTAAAGATTGTAGTCGGTACTGTTCCAGTTTTTGTGATGGCTGGTTTTATTGAGGGATTTATAACGCGTCATACTAATCTGCCTGATGCTTTGCGGCTGGGTATTATAGTACTGTCGCTGATATTTATACTTTATTATTATATTTATTTACCGAACAGAAGACGATATGGAAACACAGAAACCTAAAATCGCAATGTATGTCCAGCGTACGTTTGGCGATAAACTGAATGCAACATTTGATTTTATCAAAGAGAATTGGAAAGTGCTGTTAAAGTATGTCACATACTTGCTGTTGCCTGTCAGTCTGATACAGGCTTTAAGCATGAATGGACTGATGGGGATGATGCTTGGAACAGCTGATCCGGCTGTGGTTGAAGCAATGTTTACCGATTCGGGGCAAGTGGTCACATTTGTTTCTTATTATGGATTGCTTTTATTGATCAGCTTAATCGGTACCAATCTGTTGGGGGCTTTGGTATATACCTTGATGAGGCTTTATAATGAACGTGAACAGCGTTTGTCAGGAATCGAATTTGGAGAATTAAAACCATTGCTTTATCGTAATTTCAAGCGATTGTTTTCGCTTACTCTGTTTGCGATATTTATGATGGTTCTGATAGGACTTGTGATTGGCGTACTGGCTTCCTTGGTATCGTCCTTTTCGGTTTTGTTTGTTTTTCTGCTGCTGCTGTTGGTAGGTTTGTTGCTATTAGCACCATTGTTGTTGTGGGGAAGTATTTATTTGTTTGAAGATATATCTCTGATGAAAGCATTTAGCAAAGCTTTTCGTCTGGGCTTTGCCACATGGGGTGGCGTTGTGTTGATGGCTATTGTGATGGGCTTTTTAGCAAGTATATTGCAGGGAGTAACGACAATGCCTTGGTACATATCTATATTGGTAAAGACATTTTTTATAGCAAGCGATGCGGGTAGTGGAATAGGTACTTCTGCCGGCTATAACTTTATGCTTTATCTGTTTGGTGTTCTTCAGGCTTTCGGTGCTTATCTTGCTATGATATTCTATTTGGTAGGCCTTGCTTATCAATATGGTCATGCTGCAGAAAAAATGGATAGTGTAAGAATAGAGGAGGACATTAATCATTTTGACCAACTTTAATTTGCCTTGAAGCATAGATGAATACTTCGGCTACCGATACTTTGGCTTATAATATTGATTTGGTGAAGACCTGGCAGGCAGATCCTTCATATTATTATAATCGGGAGTTGCTTACTCCTGATATAAATATTATGGAATGGCTGAGTCGTCAGATAGGGAAGTTATTGCAAGAGCTTTTCGGTAGTCGGGTAATGAGTGAATATGGCGAAGTCATTTTGATTGTACTGGTTGTTTTATTATTGCTTTTTTTAGTTTGGTTTATATATAAAAAACGTCCTTCATTATTTCTTCGTTCATATTCTCAGACAGACATTTCGTATGAGGTTTCGGAAGATACAATATATGGCATTGATTTTGAAAAGGCTATATCGCATGCGGTAACTTCAGAAAATTATCGGGAAGCCGTACGTTTGCTTTATTTACAGACGTTGAAGTTGCTGAATGATGAGGAGCGCATTGTTTGGCAGCCTTACAAAACTCCTACGCAATATATATACGAGGTGCGTATGGGAGCTTTCAGTCGTTTGACCGATCATTTTTTGCGTGTACGTTATGGCAATTTTGAAGCAACCGAAATGCTTTTCCGCTCTATGTGTGCTTTACAGGGTGAGGTGAAGAAAGGGGGTGATACATGAAAGGCAGGCACTGGTTTGTTGTAGGAATTGTTGCTTTTCTGTTGTTGATGTTCGCTATAGAGTATCGTCTGCCTAAACGTTTTGTCTGGCGTCCGACTTTTGGCCATTATGATGAGCAGCCTTTTGGGTGTGCACTTTTCGATAGCTTAGTGTCTGTTTCGGCTTCTGAAACGTATACTTTGTCCCGTAAGACGTTTTATCAGTTGGCTTCTGAAGATACATTAAAACGTAGAGGCTTTTTGGCTATTTCTGAGCACCTTGCATTGTCCGATGTTGATGTGGAAGCTTTACTTTCTATGGCAAGTCGTGGAGATAAAGTTCTGTTGGTGAGTAATTTGTTTCCGGCTCGTCTGGAAGACACGTTGAGGGTGCATGGGAATTATTCTTATTTCTATTTTAATGCATTGAAAAAACAAGCAGTCTCTTTGTTTGCTCGCGACAGTCTTATCTGGATAGCATCGCCAGGCGACTCTTTGGCATATTATTTCTATCCTCAATTGTGTGCATCGACTTTGTCTGCCGATTCAGCAGATGCAGACGTACTTGCAATAAAACATGAAGTGGTAGGTAAAAATGTGGATGGTTTGATGACTGATACCTTGCAGTATAGCCCTGTTGCATTATCTGTTCCTGTGGGGAAAGGAGAAATTATTTTAGTTTCCACTCCTTTGCTTTTTACCAATTATGGTGTGGTAGATGGAAATAATGCAGCTTATATTTTCCGAATTCTTTCGCAGATGAAAGGTTTGCCATTGGTTCGGACCGAAGCTTATGTGGATGAAACTTCACAAGTACAACAATCGCCGTTCAGATATCTTTTAGCTCATCGCCCTTTGCGCTGGGCATTGTATCTGACGTTGACAGGAGTTGTACTTTTTATGTTTTTTACGGCTCGTCGTCGGCAGCGTGCTATTCCGGTTGTACGGCCTCCATTGAACAAGTCATTGGAGTTCGTTAAGTTAATAGGAACTCTGTATTTTCAGAAGAAAGATCATGCGGATTTAGTGCGTAAAAAATATATTTATTTTGCTGAAATGCTGCGCCGTTCGTTGCAGGTCGATTTGGAAGCAGTGGAAGAAGATATCCGATCTTTCGATCGAATAGCAAAGCGGACGGGTATAGATAAGGAATCAATAGCTACCCTTGTCCGTACAGTACGTAGTGTAGTGTATGGCAAGAATGCAAAGGTGAGTGAGCAGCAAATGAAACGATTGATTGATAACATGAATGATATAACCAGAAATTTGTTATGAGTGAAAATAGGCTTGACCTTACATTCTTTTCTGCAAAAATCGCAGAATTGAAAAAGCAGATAGCTTCTGTGCTGGTGGGGCAGGAGCAGATTGTCGATCTTGTCCTGACTGCTATTTTAGGTAATGGACATGTGTTGATAGAAGGGGTACCGGGAGTGGCGAAGACTTTGTTGGCTCGTTTGATCTCTAAGTTGATTGATGCAGACTTTAGCCGTATTCAGTTTACTCCCGATTTGATGCCAAGCGATGTATTGGGAACCACTGTATTCAATATGCAGACAGGAGGTTTTGATTTTCATCGTGGACCTGCGTTTGCCGATATTGTGCTTGTTGATGAAATCAATCGTGCTCCAGCCAAAACGCAGGCTGCTTTATTCGAGGTAATGGAAGAACGGCAGGCCAGTATTGATGGTGTTACTTATCCTATGGGAGAATTGTATACTATTCTCGCAACTCAAAATCCAGTTGAGCAAGAAGGTACTTATAAGCTTCCGGAAGCACAACTCGATCGTTTCCTTATGAAAATAACGATGGGATATCCGTCTGCTGAAGAAGAACTCGAAGTGCTTGAACGTCATCAGGCTAATGCTTCATTAGTGAAGTTGGATGAGGTGATGCCAGTACTATCTAAAAGTGAACTATTGGAGTTAAGGAGTTTGCTTGGACAAGTGTTTGTCGACCGTACTTTGTTGCAGTATATTGTACAGATAGTTCAACGAACTCGAACAGCCAAAACCATTTATCTTGGTGCATCGCCGCGTGCATCGGTTTGCATGCTTCAGGCATCCAAAGCGTATGCTTTGTTGCAGGGACGCGATTTTGTAACTCCGGAAGATATTAAGTTTGTGGCACCTTCTGTTCTTCAGCATCGCTTGATTCTGACAGCTGAAGCAGAAATGGAGGGCTATACGCCTTTGAAAATAACCCAAAGACTGATTGATCAGATAGAAGTACCTCAGTAATTTTTTGTTTATAATTTTATAGTTTCAGATTTTGTTTTTAACTTCTCGTTTTTATATAGTTTTGGTATTAATCGTCTTGTTGTTGGGCGGTGGATATGTTTTTGCACCATTGTTTGTAATTGGGCAGTGGGCATTGTTATTATTTGCAATAATCTTGCTCGTTGACGGGTGGATGCTTTATCACGTTCGTGGTATAAAGGCTTTTAGGAAGTGCCCTGTCCGTTTCTCCAATGGTGACGACAATGCTATCTCTATTCGTGTTGAAAATTCTTATTCTTATACGGTATCTGTAGAAGTAATTGACGAAATACCTTTTGTTTTTCAGAAACGTGATGTAAACTTTCGTTTGCATCTTCAGCCTCATGAGGGTAAGAATATTGATTATAGTTTGCATCCTGTCTGTCGGGGTGTTTATGATTTCGGTTTCATTCGTGTTTTTGCTTCAAGCCCGATTGGTATTTTGGCGCGACGTTATACTTGCGGCTCTTCTTGTCAGGTAAAGGTGTATCCTTCTTTTCTGATGCTACATCATTATGAGTTGCTTGCAATTGATAATCGGCTGACCGATCAAGGCATCAAGCGTATACGTAGGGTAGGGCATCATACTGAATTTGATCAGATTAAGGATTATGTAAGAGGTGATGAATTTCGTATGATTAATTGGAAAGCTACTGCAAGGCGCAATCGCTTGATGGTGAATGTGTATCAGGATGAACGTGCTCAGTCTGTCTATGCTATTATCGATAAAGGACGAATGATGCAGCAGGCTTTTCGGGGAATGACACTTCTGGATTATGCCATCAATGCAGCTTTAGTACTTGCATATATTGCTATGCGTAAGGAGGATATGTCAGGCATTGCCACATTCAATGAACGTTTCGATACTTTTATCCCAGCTTCTAAACGACAGGGACAAATGCAGGTCTTGTTAGAAGCCCTGTATAATCAGCAGACAGATTTTGGTGAAAGTGATTTTTCCTCTTTATGCGTTCATCTTGATAAGCATCTTTACAGACGTAGTTTGTTGGTGCTGTATACAAACTTCTCTGGGTTAGATAGTTTGCAACGTCAATTGCCTTATTTGCAGCAGCTTAGTCATCGGCATCGTTTGTTGGTCGTGTTTTTTGAAGATGTAGAGTTGAATGAATATATAGCAAGTTCTTCACATTCTACAGAAGATTATTACCGGCATGTGATAGCAGAAAAATTTGCTTTTGAGAAGCGGTTAATCGTATCTTCATTAAAACAGCATGGTATATTTTCATTGTTGACTACTCCAGAGAACCTTTCGGTGGATGTGATTAATAAGTATCTGGAGATAAAAACAAACTTGTTTTAGGACTATTCTCATATACCTTTTACTTTTCTCTTTTCCCTTCTTTGCCCTTTCCTTTGCGCTTTTTCGTCCCTATCTTTCCCCCTTTTTCCCTTTTTATCCC
>ULPI01020387.1_pt1 | contig 97908 bp, 121 predicted proteins | sample 1953381 | NCBI WGS metagenome assembly ULPI01 (sample SAMEA4835626, study PRJEB28245) | human gut metagenome | biome: gut microbiome; material: fecal sample | place: Denmark | collected 2008
TAGCCTTTTTATTTGATCCTTTAAATAATCTACATATTGTAAAACGCAACTAATTTCATAATTTGTATCGTCTATAACAACTTTAAATAATTGCTTTAGAATTTTTCCATTAATTTTTCCTACCTTTTCTTTTTCTGCTAAAAAGTCTAATGCCATAAATTTTGGGTCTGGTTGTGTATCTTTTATAAGGTCTTTTAGTGTTTCTGAAATGTTTACGTGGGTCTTATATTGTCTTTTGGTAACTATAGCATCATACTCATCTGCAATTGTTACAACTTGTACATAATAAGGAATATCCTTTTTAGTAATGCCATTTGGATATCCAGAGCCATTAAGCATTTCATGGTGATATAAAGCAGCTAGTGCATATGGACGCAGCTTTAAGTCTTTCATACACATATTGTAGCCAAGAGTAGTATGTGTTTTCATTACTTCAAATTCTTCATCAGTTAATTTTCCAGGTTTATTAAGAATATCTGGAGGAATAAAAAGTTTTCCTAAATCATGTACATATCCACATATAGTGCAAAATACTGTAAATTTTGTTCCCATATGTAAGTATTCACATATTCTACAGCAAAGGTTTGCCACATTCTCGCTATGCCTACGTGTAAACATATCTAATTGTCCTAAAACTTCTATTTGATATCTCATTGTTTGTTCTAAGTTGTAAGACTTTAAATTAGTCGGACTATAAAAATCAAATTGCTCGTTTTTCATAATTAAATTCCTTTCTTAGGAATAAATTCAGTTAAAACTATAACTATTTTTTAACCTTTTTCCTTTGTATTAACACTAATTTTATAATACTATAAATGAAATTTTTTTACAAGAGGTAGATGGGTTATATGTATTTTTACATTGCTTTTTTTACATTTTTATAGTATGATTTTAAAAGAAAAAGTAGGCTTAGTTTGCGAGAAATTTACCTTCATTTATATATGAGTCTTTTATTGAAAAAAGAAAGGGATGGATTTTATATGGAAAAAATCCTCATTAAAAATGGAAATGTTTTATTATTTGAAAATAATGATGTAGTAATAAAAAAGATAAATGTTTTTATAAATAATGGAAAAATTGAAAAACTTTTTTTAAATGATGAAAAAAGTAAAATATATGAAGAATATAATATTAGTGTTTCTGAAGGAAAAGATAATAATTTAGAAAATTTACATATTATAGATGCAACAAATAAAATAGTAATGCCAGGTCTTATTAATCTGCATGCACATATACCAATGAGTATATTTAGAGAAACAACAGAGGGGTGCAAATTATATGAATGGCTTGAAGATAAAATATGGCCAGTAGAAGATAAGTTAACAGAAGAAGATGTTTATTATGCAAGTATGCTTTCATACATAGAAATGATTTCAACAGGAACTACTTGTGTAAATGACCATTACTTTATTTCTAATGCCATACGTAAAGCAGCAGAAGATTCAAAAGTACGAACTGTACTTACAAGAGTTCTTATGGACTCAGATGGAGAAAATGGATTTAAACAAAGAGTTAAAGAATTTGAAAATTTATATGAAACTAGAAATAAAGAAAGTGAATTAATAACATATACGGTTTCTCCACATAGTATGTATACATGTTCAGATGTGGCTTTAGAAAAAAGTGCAGAGCTTTCTAAAAAATACAATTTGCCAGTACATATTCATTTTTTAGAAAGTATAGACGAGATAGAAGATATAAAAAACAAGCATGGAATGACAGCAATAGAAGTATTAAAAAAGTATTTCAGTAATATTCATACAATTTTGGCACATGGGGTTAAAATAAATAATGATGACTTAAATATATTAAAAGATATGGATATAGCTATTGTACATAACCCAGTTTCTAATATGAGGTTAGGTTGCAAAATAGCGGATATAACAAAGTATTTAAAAAATAATATAAATGTATGTTTAGGAACAGATGGACAGGGGTCTGGTAGTAATTTAGATATGTTTGAAGCAATGAGAGTAGCATGTTTAATTCAAGGTGGAATTCATGAAAATGAAGAAAGAATAAATGCTAAAGATGTAATTAAAATGGCTACTATAAATGGAGCTAAAGCATTGCAAAAAGAAGACGAAATAGGTTCAATTGAAGAAGGCAAGGATGCAGATATAATTTTAGTTAATATAGAAGAAAGTTTAGATAATATTACAATGGTACCAAATTTAAATAAAATAGCTAACCTAGTTTATAATACAAGTGGGAAAAATGTAGACACAACTATAGTAAAAGGCGAAATATTAATGGAAAATAGAAATATAAAAAATATAGATGTAAAAGAAATTATAAATAAATGCAATGATATTATAAAAAGATTGTTTTAATTTATTAAATAGTAACAATTAAAATGGTGTAGTTTAAAATAAAAGTTTATTACTATACTAAATCCAATAAAATAAATAATTACTGATATACGAGAAAAGTATAATATTGTAATTATATAAATAATCGAAAGAATAGGTGAAATAGATGTATTTGAAAAGAATGGAATTACAAGGGTTTAAATCATTTGCAGATAGAACTGTGTTGGACTTTAAACCAGGGATAACAGCAGTTATAGGACCAAATGGTTCAGGAAAGAGTAATATTTCAGATGCTATAAGATGGGTACTTGGGGAGCAAAGTATGAAGTCTTTAAGAGGAGCAAAGTCTGAGGATATTATTTTTGCAGGAACACAAGCAAGAAAGTCTTTAGGATTTGCAGAAGTATCTATTGTAATAGACAACTCAGATGGAAAGCTTCCAATTGAATATACAGAAGTTACTGTAACCAGAAAAATATATAGAAGTGGAGAAACTGGTTATTTTATAAATAAAACTCCATGCAGGCTAAAAGATATTCTAGAGTTGTTTATGGATACAGGAATTGGAAAAGACGGCTATAGTATAATAGGTCAAGGAAAAATAGACGAAATTTTAAGTAATAAATCAGAGGATAGACGTCATATATTTGAGGAAGCAGCTGGTATTGTTAAATATAGAGTAAGAAAACAGGACTCTGAGAAAAAATTGGAACAAACGAAGTTAAACTTATTAAGAATAAATGATATACTTTCTGAAATTGAAACTAGTATAGAACCATTACAAGAACAGGCAGAAAAAGCAAGAAGATATTTGGATTTAAGAGAAGAGTTAAAATCTATAGAAGTTGGCTTATTTGTACACAATATTAATGTGGATAAAGATAAATTAGACCAAATAATTAAAGATGTACAAATTTTAAATGAGCAAAATAATAATGAAAGCTTAAAAATGGAAAAATTTCAAGAAGAAAAATCTGCTATAAAACAAAGAATAGATGAAATAATACAATTAATTGAAGAAAAGCAGAATTTAGGCTTTGAAAGTAGTAATAAAATTGAGAAAATTAATTCAGAGATAGGAATTTCTAAAGAAAGAATACAAAATAACCAAGTAAATGAGCAAAGATTAGAAAAGGAAATAGAAGCAGCAAATGCAAAAATTTCTGAATTAGAAGAAGAGAAAAAGCAAAAATTAAATAAAAAAGAAAGCTTAAATACAAATAAAGAAAAATATGTTAAAGAACTAGAAGAAAAAGAAAAAGAACTTGCAGAATTAAGTGGTAAGCTAACTGAAAAGGAAAAAGAAATAGAAGATAAAAAACAAATTGTTGAAAGTAATACAGATAAAAGGTATGAGCTTACATCAGATATAAATGTAGAAAAACAAAACTATGAAAACTTAGAAAAAAGAGAAAGAACTGTTAGTTTAGAGGTACAAGATACTATTTCAGAACTTGACTTAAAAAGAGATGAAAAACAACAATTATCACAAGGTTTTTATGAATTAGAAGATAAAAGAAATAAATCAAATGAAAATTTACAAAATATGATAAAACAAAAAGAAACAGCTATGCAAAAAGTAAAAGATTTTGATGACGAAATAAATAAATTAGCATATGAAATTAGAATGAAAGATTCTAGGCATAAATTTTTAATAGAGACAGAAAAAGAAAAAGAAGGCTATATTAAAAGTGTTAGGTCACTTTTGTTAGATTGCGACAAAAATGCAGAATTAAAAAAAGGTATGCATGGAATTTTGGCTAATTTAATAAATGTACCAAAAGATTATGAAATAGCAATAGAAATGGCATTGGGCCAATCATTACAAAATATAGTAACTCAAACAGAAGAAGATGCAAAAAAACTAGTTAAACATTTAAGAGACAACAATTTAGGTAGAGCATCATTCTTACCAATAACTTCTGTGAGAGGTAAAAAAATAGATAAAGTTGTAACAAATGGAATAAGTGGTGTTGTAGGAATTGCATCAGATTTAGTTAAATATGATAAGAAATATGAGCAGATTGTATATAATTTGTTAGGAAGAACAGTTATTGTAGACAGCATGGAAACTGGAATTTCACTATCTAAGCTGAATAATTATACTTTTAGAGTAGTTACTACCAAAGGCGATATAATTAATCCTTCTGGAGCAATTACAGGTGGTTCTATAACACAAAAAACTGTAAATATATTAGGAAGAAGCAGAGAAATAGAAGATTTAGCAAAAGAAATAGAACAATTACAAAAACAATCTAAGGAAAAGGCAGCAGAAAAAGAAAAATATTCTGCATCAATTGCAGATGTAATAGAAGAGACTGCAAAGCTAGAAAAAGAACTTCAAGATATAGAGGTTGTTTATGCAACAGAAAAGCAGAAAATGTTGTCTATAGAAAGTGAAATATTAAAACTAGAAGACAGATTAAATAAGTTAAAAACAGAAAAAACATCTATTGGAGAACAAAAAGAAAATATTGTAAATGTAAAAATAGAAAAAGAGCAAGAAATAGAAAAATTAAGTAAAGAAATAGAAGAGTTAAATGTTGTAATAAGAGAATTTGCAGAGTTAAACAAAGATAACCAGAAATATATAGATGATTTGAATTTTGATATTACTAATTTAAAAATTTCAGTGTCTTCTTTTGATGAAAGTAAAAACTCAATAGACGAATTAGTTGTAAGAATAGAAAGCGATATAGAAAATAGTAAGGCAAGTATAGAAAAGAAAGAGGAAACTATTTACTATACTGTAAAAGAAACAGAAGAATTAAGAAAACAAATAGGAAATTTAGAAAATCAAATAGAAGAAATAAAAAAAGAAATTGCCAATAGTTCTGGAGATATAGAAAAGTTAAAAAATGAGAGAATAGAGCAAAATAATAGGCTAAATAAAGTAGAAGAAGATATAGAAAATCAATTTGGTGTAATAGATGGACTAAAAGAGCAAATTGTAAAAATTGACATAAAAAAGACAAAAGTAGAAGAAGAAATACAAAATTATGTAAATGAGCTTTGGAATGAATATGAAATAACACCAAATACAGCAAAAGGCTATAAGATGCCAGAGAATGTATCTCAAACTCAAAAACAAGTAAATGAAATTAGGAATAGAATAAGAGAGTTGGGTGGTATAAATATAGATTCAATTGAAGAATATAAAAAGCTGAAAGAAAGATATGACTTTATGAATGAACAAAGATTAGACTTAGAAGATACCATGACAAAGCTTAGAAAAGTAATTTCAGATATGACAGACACAATGAAAAAGCAATTTAAAGAGAAATTTGAAATTATAAATAAAAACTTTAATGAAGTATTTATAGAGTTATTTGGAGGAGGAAAAGCAGAACTTAGGCTAGAAGACGAAAATAATATTTTGGAATGTGGAATAGATATACAAGTACAGCCAACAGGAAAAAAACTTCAGAATATGCTACTTTTATCTGGTGGAGAAAGGGCATTTACTGCAATTGCACTTTTATTTGCAATACTTAAAATAAATCCAGCTCCATTTTGTATATTAGACGAAATTGAGGCAGCATTAGATGATGTAAATGTATTTAGATATGCTGAATACTTAAAAAAATTTAGTAAAATTACACAATTTTTAGTAATAACACATAGAAAAGGTACAATGGAAGCAGCAGATAGTATTTATGGTGTAACAATGGAGGAAAATGGAATAAGTAAATTACTTTCAATGAAATTACAATAAAAAGGTAATATTTTCTAAAAGTCAAGGTAAGAAAAAACAAGAAAAACGGAGAAAAACAAAGAAAAAGCGAGCAAATTATATGGTAAATGAAAAATAACAAATGACAAAAAAGATAATATTTGCTCAAAATGTAAAATCAAGAGTATAGTATATTTGAAATTGTTTAGAATATATGGTATAATAGTAATTGTCGCGTTCATAAAAAGGAGTGTGAATTGTATTTTAAACAAGCAAATAAAATACTACACAAAAGAAGGTTTAAAGCTTATTAGCATAGTAGGAATAGCTTTGTTTATAATTATTACAATTATTTTATTAAAATTTGATATTGCAGTTAGAGTTTCTATTTCAGGAGAAGAAATAGGATATGTAAAAAATAAAAAAGCATTTGAAGAAAAAATTCAAAATGAGGTATTAAAGACAGAAAATGCAGAATTAGAATCTGTAGAATTAGCAGAAGAGCCTCAATATAAACTAACTTTTTTAAGTAAAGTAGAAGATACAAATGAAGATGAGATAATAGCAAAAATAGAAAATGATGCGACAAGAACTTATGTAAGATTTGCTGTTACAATAGATAACAATCAAGAGGCAATTTTAGAAAAATTAGAAGATGCCGAAAGTTTAGTAGATGAAATGGAAGAAAAATATGGCAAGAAGAGAAAAATAGGTATAAAAAAGGTATATTCTATAAATAATGAAGAATATCAACCTGTAAGTGTAAAAACAGCAAGAAATGAAGTTACAGATGCCATAGAAACTCAAATAGAAAAAGAAGAGGAAGAACAAAGAAGAAAAGAACAATCTATTAATGGTATATATTTAGCTGTAAAACCAGTATCAGGAGTAATAACATCAAGATTTGGTAATAGAGAATCTATAAGAAGTTATGCACATAGAGGATTAGATATAGCAGCGCCTGGTGGAACACCTATTAAGGCTGCAGCTTCTGGTAAAGTTATATGGTCTGGATATAAAGGAAGTTATGGTAATTTAGTTAAAATAGACAGTGGAAAAGGCGTTGTTGCTTATTATGGTCATTGCAGTAAATTATATGTTAGTGCAGGAGAACAAGTAAAAGCAGGAGATGTGATTGCAACAGTTGGTTCAACAGGTAATTCAACAGGTAACCATTTACACTTTGAAATTCAATTAAATGGACAATGTGTAAACCCACAAAAATATTTATATAAATAGATTAGAAAAAATAGAATACTAAAATTAATGAAGAACTGAATAATTATTTTATTCAGTTCTTTTAATAGTTTCAAAGAAATATCCACAATATATATTGATGAATGGTTATAATTAAAAAGAGATTCTCAACCGTACGAGAATCTCTTTCGAAAATAAAAGGGGATGTTCTTCTTTTTTAGTTGATAACGGAGTAACTTATTTATCAACTACAGCTATATTATAACTAACAAGTTTGTCCATTTTGTGAACTGTATGTGATTTGTATGAAAAGAAAGATTAAATATTTTATTAAGAATTTGTGAGTATATATAAGAATTTGTGTAAATAAGTATGTAGAATACTTGGTGCAAAGTTTGAGTATATAGAATAATTTGTGCAAAGTTTAAAAATAAACCTTCTTATGATAAAACAAAAGTGTCATAAGAAGGTTTTAATGTATTAAAGTTTTTCTTATTAAGGTTGTTCTTGAAGTGTTATTGTTAAATCTATATATTTTCCATTACGGTATATTTTTAATTTAAGAGTATCTCCAATATTTTTCTTGTTTTTAATTTCATTTACTTCATCCATTGTTGTTACTTTTTGCCCATCTACTTCTGTAATTACATCTCCAACCTTAACTCCACCTTTTTCAGCAGCAGAGAAATCTTCAAGTTGTTTTACATATATACCAACAACTAAATTATTAACTTTTGCAGTTTTTTCATCTAATTCAATTCCACCAATTCCAATGTAAGGTCTTTTTACTTTGCTATATTTAATTAGTTGGTCTGTTATATCTTTAGTTGAGTTTATTGGAATAGCAAATCCAACACCTTCAACACCTGTTCCAGATAATTTTAATGTGTTAACTCCTATTACTTGACCTTGGCTATTTACTAAAGCTCCACCACTATTGCCGGAATTTATAGAAGCATCTGTTTGAATTGCAACATATGTGTTTCCATCTTCATCTGTAACTTCTCTATTTACAGCACTTATTATACCTGATGTAACACTGCTACTTAATCCTAATGGGTTTCCAATTGCCATAGCAAATTCTCCAACTTGTACTCCATCTGAATCTCCAAGTTCAGCAGCTGTTAAGCCTGTTTTGTTTATTTTAATAACAGCTAGGTCTGTTTGCTCGTCTGTACCAATAATTTTTGCTTCATATTCTGTATTATCATTATACAGTTTTACAGTAACTTTGCTTGCTTCTTCTACTTCATAAAAAGAAGATGTTGAAGTAGAATTTACAACATGGTTATTTGTTAAAATATAACCATCTTCGCTAATAATAATTCCAGAGCCTTCAGCAGAAGCAACACTTGTACCATGATTGAATATAGAGTTAACTGCAAATTCTATTTTAATTCCTACTATAGAAGGTAAAACTTTATTTGCAGCAGCTATTGCTGTATCTGAATAGTTTTCTAAAGAAATATGCTCTGTATTTAGTATAGGTGCACTTGTAGAAGTATTAGTGTTATTGTTAGAAAGTCCTACAATTTGTTTAGAAATTCCATTTCTTATTCCTGGAATTCCAATGCATGCACCGATTATAAGAACTGTACCCAAAATACCAGATACAAAAGGAATTAGTATTGTTTTTCCAAGATTTGAACTATTCTTGTTTTTAACTTTTGGCTGTTTAACAGATTGATATGTAGATGCATTATTAAAATTATTATTAAATCCATTATTTTTAAAATTGTTATTGGGATTAAAGTTGCTGTTAGTATTATTAAGGTTATTTTTTGGAGGGTTAAAGTTACTATTATTGTTATAATTTCCATTATTTAAGTTTTGGGCATTATTCATATTATAGTTTGGTTGATAATTCACATTTTGTGAATTAGTTGTGGAATTATTAACTTGATTTTGGTTATAGTTCTGGTTAGAATTTTTATTAATATTTCCACTAACATTTTGAGTGTTATTTTCATTAAAACTCATATTAGAATTTACCTTCTTATTTTGATTTTCGTTTATATTGTTTTGTTCCATAAATTTCTCCTTTCTTGAGTTTAGCTCAAGTAATTTATTATAATTATATTAACCTAAAACAATTATATCATACAAGACTTTTGTGAAAAAAATGTGACAATATTGAAAAAAGTTTAAGATATATGTATAATATAAAGGAGTTTAAAGTTTATTAAGAGAGGAATAGAAATGTTTAAAAAAGAAGAAGGATTAACATATATAGCAATGATATTTATTATAATTTTTATAGCTTTAATAGTATTTGGAGCTATTTATTTTGTTAGAATGCAAATATCTAAAGAAGCTTTAGAAACATTAAAAACAAACTTATTATTAATACAAGGAAAAACAGATATTGTTTCTCAACATGTAGATATGAAAGAAAAAGATGCTAAACTAACCGGAACAAAACTTACAGATATGAAGGAAGATGAAGTGATAAAAGCTTTCTTAGAAAAACAAATTATAGATTCTGAGTCAAAAGATAGTGACTTTTATGTTTTAACACAACAAGATTTAAGAGATTTAGAGTTGGAAAATATTAAAGAGGAAAGTGGAATGTATTATATAGTAGACTATAAAAATAATGATATAATTACAACAAAGGGATATACAGCGATAGATGGACAAACTTATTATAAATTAACAGATATAGAAAAATTAGAAAATTAGCGGTTTATAATTTTATAAAACTATAAAAGATAAAATAATTTGTTATAATAATTAATTTATTTGTTATAAAAAAGTGCAATTAAAATAAATGTTTTATTTGCTAATAGTTTAAATTATAAGATATTAATATATAGAGAATAAAATTTATTTTCGAAAGGGATTAATAATGAAAGAAAAAGAAGAGGCAAGATTAAATGAACTAAAAAAATTAGATAGAGAATTTTATGAAAAAGGATTAAAATTAATTGCAGGAATAGATGAAGCGGGGCGCGGACCATTGGCAGGACCAGTGGTTGTTGCGTCTGTTATTATGCCAGCAGAATCATTTATAGAAGGTGTAAATGACTCTAAAAAAGTTTCTGAGAAAAAAAGAGAGAAATTGTATGACTTAATTTTAGAAGAAGCAATTGGTTATGGAGTAGGCATAATAGACCAAAGAGAAATAGACGAAATTAATATACTTAATGCAACAAAGGAAGGACTTACGCGTAGTATAAGGGAGTTAGAAAAGAATTTAAAAGAAAATGGAAGCGGATATGAAAAACCAGATGTTATTTTTGTAGATGCATTAACTAAAATAGATACAGATAGTATTCCATATAAATCAATTATACATGGAGATGCACTAAGCTATTCTATAGCAGCAGCATCTATTATAGCAAAAGTAACAAGAGACAGAATAATGAGACAGTGGGATGAAGTTTATCCACAATATGGATTTGCAAAACATAAGGGATATGGAACAGCATCTCATATTCAAGCAATTAAAGAATACGGAATTTGTCCACTTCATAGGTTAAGTTTTGTGAAGAACTTTATACAAAAATAGAAATTTTATAATTCTATGAATAATAATTGTACAATATAGAATGTAAAGGAAATTTAAAATAATATGTAGTTATATAGACATGTAAAAATCTTATAAAAGGAGGGAAACTAAAGTGAATATACAAGAAATAATAGAAACTAAAAGAGATAATAATAAATTAAGTAAAGAACAAATTGAATATTTTATTACGAATTATACTAATGGAGATATAACGGACTATCAAGCCGCAGCGCTTATCATGGCAATTTATATTAATGGAATGGATGAAGACGAAATAACAGATTTAACATTAGCAATGGCAAATTCAGGAGACATTTTAAATTTGTCAGAATTAGGTATAGTAGTAGATAAACATAGCACAGGGGGAATTGGGGATAAGGTTACTTTAATATTAGCACCAATTATAGCATCATTAAGAATACCAGTTGCAAAAATGTCAGGTAGAGGACTTGGGTATACAGGAGGAACAGCAGATAAATTAGAATCTATACCAGGATATAATGTAGTTTTGGAAGAAAAAGAGTTTATACAAAATGTAAAAGAAATAGGGATTAGCTTAATTACTCAAACTGCAAATCTGGCTCCAGCAGATAAAAAAATATATGCATTAAGAGATAGTATAAATTGCGTTGAGAGTATACCTTTAATTGCTTCTAGTATTATGAGTAAAAAGATAGCATCTGGTGCAGATAAAATTGTTTTGGATGTAACTTATGGAAGCGGAGCTTTTATGAAAACAATACAGGATGCTAAGATGTTAGCAGAAACCATGGAGAAAATTGGCGAGCTAGCAGGAAGAGAAACAGTTGCTGTAATAACAGGTATGGACCAACCATTAGGCAAATATGTTGGAAATACATTAGAAGTAATAGAAGCAGTAGAAGCTTTAAATGGAAAATGGCAAGAAGATGTAAAAGAAGTTGTATTATTGCTAGGAGCATATATGATAAAGCTAGCAGGAAAAGGCGAAAACATAGAAGAAAATAAAAACAAGATGTTAAACCAAATATCAAATGGAGAAGCACTAAATAAGTTTAAAGAATTAGTAGAAAGGCAAGGAGGAGATGTTTCTTATATTGAAAATATAGAAAAATTTAAAAAAGCAAAATATAAAATGGCTGTAATATCTACCAAAAGTGGTATAGTAAATAAACTTAACGCAGAAAGTGTAGGAAAAATAGCAATGATGTTAGGAGCTGGAAGAACATGCAAAGAAGATGATATAGTAAAAGAAGTTGGGATTGAGTTGAATAAAAAAGTGGGAGACAAAGTAGAAATTGGAGATGTTTTGGCTTATATACATGGAAATAGTGAAGAACTTACAGAAAAAGCTGTTATAGATTTAAGAAATGTATATGAAATAGAAAAAAATAATTAATTTTATTAATATGCGAGAAAATAAAGTAAAAAACGAAGTGAAAAAATATTCACTTCGTTTTTTACTTTATTTTTTATATTATAGAAAAGTTCTTATAGTTTTAAATTTTTTCCATATAAATTTGATAATTCTTTATTTTCGTTTATTAATCTATTTACATTTCTTTGTGAAATACCTGTAAAACTAGAAAGAGTTTCTAATGAATTAGGTAATCCGTTTTCATCAAAGTAATTTTTTAAAGTTGAAATATCGCTTAAATCTTTTTGCTCGCAATTAGGGCAAACATGAGAATTATTAAGATAAAAACAGCCACAACGACAACATTTATTAAAGTTCATATTTTTTCATTCCTTTCAATTTTTCATAAGTTAATTAAAATTCATAAATATTATAACACAAAATCAGACAAACTCAAACAATTTTTTACATATTTGTTGCTTTAATTTTTTGAATTAATTATTAGTTTTTTGAATTAAGTATTAACTTTGTGAATATATAAATAATTTTCTATATGGACAACTCATTTTGGAAAGCTGACCAATCGTTACAATAATTTGATTTCATGGTTTCATTTTGTTATTATATTACAGATTTTTAGGAGGAAAAAATGAATAATGGAAAAAGTAAGTAATAAGTAATAAATAATAGATAATAGATAAGAAACAAAATAACAAATAATAAGTAAGTAAAAAAAACTGAGAATATCAGTAAAGAATATGAGGAAAGAAAAATGAATATAGATAAAATTAAAAATGCAAATACAAAAATCTTAGGAAAAAACGTAATATATTATGATGAAATTAGCTCAACTCAAGATATTATAAGAAATCTAGCGGAAAAAAATGTAGAAAATGGAACTATAGTAATTGCAGATAATCAAGTAGATGGAAAAGGAACAAAAGGAAGAACATGGGTGTCAGAAAAAAATAAAAACATTACTATGTCTCTTATAATGTATCCAAATTGTAAAGTAGAAAAGTTAGAAGGTCTTACTATAGAAATAGCAAGGCAAATAGTTAAAGCCATAAAAGAACTATATGGGTATAAACTAGAAATAAAAGAGCCAAATGATTTAATTCTAAATGACAAAAAGATTTGTGGCATCTTAACACAATGTACTACATTAAAAGAAACAGTATGTTATGTATTAATTGGAATAGGTTTTAATGTAAACCAAGTGGAGTTTAATAAGGAACTTTCAGATATAGCAACATCTTTAAAAAAAGAATTTAATATAGAATTCGAAAGAGAAGAGATTGTTTCTAAAATTTTAGAAAATTTAGAATTAATTTGGAGATAGAAGAAAAGCTGTTATATCAATAAAATGTAAAAAATCAAAATGTGTACAATTTTGACTGGTCAGTACAATAGATTTAGAAAAATAATTAATATAAAATACTTATGATTATGAGGTGAATATGGAAAGTATACAAATAATAGGAAATGGACTATATCTGCCAGCATTAAAGATAAATAATACAGAACTAGAGAAGAAGTTTAATGTAGAAGAAGGATATATATTAAAAAGAACAGGAATAAACATCAGATATTATAAAAAAGATGAAGATATATGTAAAATGGCATTAAAAGCCTCTAAAGTAGCAATAGAAAAAGCAAAAATAGTTGCAAATTGTATAGATTTAATTATAGTTGCAACAACATCTACAAATGTATTAATGCCTGGAATTTCTTATTACATACAAAAAGAACTTAAAATAGAAACATGCATGTGTTTAGATATTTTAGCAGGGTGTGCTGGATATATTAATGCTTTAGATATTGCAAAACTATATATAGATTCAAAAAAAATAAATACGGCTTTAATAATTGGAGTAGATGTATTATCAGAATGTACAAACGAAAATGATATAAATACAAAAATTATATTATCAGATGGTGCAGGTGCGACGATAGTTAAGAGAATAGAAGAGTTTAAATTATATTCATCTAATATACAAAGTGATGGTAAAAATGGAGATATATTAACATACAAGATAAATGAAAAAATAAAAATGGATGGTAAAGCAATATATAAATATGCAGTAACAGAAACTATTAATAATATTGAAGAGTTGTTAAAAAGAAATAGCATAAAATTAGAAGATGTGAAATATATAATTCCACACCAATCAAATATTAAAATAATAAAGTCAATAGCTACAAAATTAAATATATCTATGGACAAAGTTTATACAAATATAAACAAAATAGGAAATACATTTTGTGCAAGCATACCAATAGCATTAACTCAAATGTATGAAGATAATTTATTAAAAGATGGAGATAAGGTTATTTTAATTGGTTATGGTGGGGGATTAAATACAGCAAGTATTTTATTGGAAATATAAAAGAGCATTTAAATAAATTTACTTTACAATAAAAACGAAAAATAAATTGAAAGCAAATTAAATAAAAATAAATAATTAAACACGAGGAGTTAAAAAATATGAAATTAGCATTTATGTTCCCAGGGCAAGGAGCACAAGTAGTTGGGATGGGAAAAGATATTTATGATAACTATGAAGAAGCAAGAGAATTATATAGAAAAGTAAGCAATATTTTAAATATGGATATGTGTAAGTTATGTTTTGAAACTTCAATGGAAGAATTAAGTAAAACAGAAAATACACAAATAGCAATTGCAACAGTTAGTTTGTCAATATTAGAAGTATTAGAAAAACGTGGAATAAAAGCTAAAATAGCTACTGGACTAAGTTTAGGTGAATATGTAGCATTAATGTATTCAGGAATTCTTAGGATAGAAGATGGTATGAAACTTCTAAAACAAAGAGGTTACTTAATGGGAAATTTAGTACCAGATGAGAAATATGCTATGGCAGCTGTAATAGGACTTAAAGCAAGTATAATAGAAGAAATGTGTAATAAGAAAATAATGGAAGGAAAATTTGTAGTACCAGCTAATTATAACTATTCAGGTCAAATTGTAATATCAGGAAACGAAGAAACTATAGAAGAATGTATAGAAGAATTTAAAGAGAAAGGCGCAAAAAAAGTAATAAAATTAAAAACAAGTGGACCATTTCATACAATAAAATTACAAAAGGCAAGCGAAGAATTTGCAAAATGCCTACAAAATGTTCAATTTAATGAACCTAAAGTGGATATTATAAAAAATTTAGATGGAAAAATATATTCTAAAGAAGATAACATAAATCAAATATTAGAAAAACATATAATAAGCCCAGTAAGGTTTGATAAAGCAATAGATTTAATGAAAGATATAGGAATTGAAGCATATGTGGAAATAGGACCAGGAAAAGCCTTATCAGGATTTGTAAAAAGAGAATTAGATGATGCAAATGTATATACACTTAACAATTTGGATAGTTTAAATAAGTTTCTTGAAAATTTTGAGTAAGACTAGATTGCCAGAAATGAGAAAATGGAAATCGTTAGGAAAAATTATAAATAAGGAGAGATTGAGAAATGAATGACAATAAAGTTGCATTAATAACAGGAGGTTCTAGAGGAATTGGAGAAAAAATAGCAGAAAGATTTGCACAAGCAGGATATAATTTAATTATAAATTATGTTTCTAATATAGAAAATGTAGAAGAACTTGAAACAAAAATAAAAGGAAATGCTAATATAGAAATTTTATTTATTCAGTCAGATGTTACAAGCTTTGAATCTTGTGAAAACATGGTAAATGAAGCAATTGAAAAGTTCGGACATATTGATGTGTTAGTAAATAATGCAGGAATAACGAAAGACACACTTCTTATGAGAATGAAAGAAGAAGATTTTGATAAAGTAATTAATGTTAATTTAAAAGGAACCTATAATGTTACTAAAAATGTAATACCATATATGATGAAGCAAAAATATGGAAAAATCGTAAATATATCATCTGTTGTTGGAGTTAGTGGTAATGCAGGGCAAGCAAATTATGCAGCTTCTAAAGCAGGAATTATTGGTTTTACAAAGTCTGTTGCAAAAGAACTTGCAAGTAGAAATATTTTAGCAAATTGTGTAGCGCCTGGATTTATAAAAACAGATATGACAGATGTACTTTCAGATAGTGTAAAAGAAAGCATAAATTCTCAAATACCACTTAAAAAGATGGGAACAGCAGAAGAAGTTGCGAATGCTGTGTACTTTCTAGGGAATGAGGAAAACACATATATAACAGGTCAAGTTTTAAATGTAGATGGTGGAATGCTTATGTAAAGCGGCCTAAGGCTTATATGGAATTTAATATTGTAAGAAAATGTATAAAAAGATATATATATTTATTTTTTTATACTGAAAAATTAAGTGATATAAAAAACATGCAAAATCTAAGTATATTAAAATTAAAAAAGGAGTAATTATGGAAAAGAGAGTTGTTATTACAGGAATTGGTGCAATTACACCTATAGGAAATAATGTAGAAGAATTTTGGTATGGATTAAAAGAAGGCAAATGTGGAATTGCTGAGATAACAGCATTTGATACTACAGAACAAAAGGTTCATTTAGCAGGAGAAGTAAAAAAATTTAATCCAGAAGAACATTTTGATAAAAGAAGTTGTAAAAGATTAGATAGATTTACACAATTGGCAATGGTAGCTTCAAGAGAAGCTTTTAAAGATAGTGGAATAAATGCAGAAAATACAGATTTAACAAAAATGGGGGTTGTCTTAGGATCTGGTATTGGCGGACTTGGAACAATAGAAAAGGAAAACAGAGCATTAGTAGAAAAAGGACCAGATAGAGTTTCACCAATGTACATACCAATGTCTATTTGTAATATGGCAGCAGGAAATGTTGCAATAGACCTAGGAATAAAAGGAGAATCTTACTGTGCTGTTACTGCTTGTGCAAGCGGTACTCATTCAATAGGAGAGGCCTTTAGAATGATAAGACATGGATACCAAGATGTTGTATTGGCAGGAGGTACAGAAAGCTCTATTACACCAACAGGAATAGCTGGTTTTGCTAATATAAAAGCTCTTACTCAAGAAACAGACCCTAAAAGAGCAAGTATTCCTTTTGATAAAGAAAGAAATGGATTTGTTATGGGAGAAGGAGCTGGAATAATTATATTAGAAGAGTTAGAGCATGCTAAAAAAAGAGGGGCAAAAATTTATGCAGAAATGATAGGTTATGGAGCAAGTTCAGATGCATATCATATTACTTCTCCTGCTCTAGAAGGTGAAGGTGGAGCAAGGGCAATGGTTGCAGCCATAAGAGATGCAAAAATAAAACCAGAAGATATTACATATATTAATGCACATGGAACATCAACACCACTTAATGATAAATGCGAAACAATGGCAATAAAAAAAGCATTAGGAGAGGCAGCTAAAACAGTTATGGTAAGTTCTATAAAAGGAAATACTGGACATTTATTAGGTGCAGCTGGAGGAATAGAGGCAATTGCTTCTATAAAAGCAATACAAGATGGTTTTGTTCCTGCAACAATAGGCTATAAAGTGCCAGACGAAGAGTGTGACCTAGATATAGTTCCAAATATAGGAAGAAAAGCAGATGTAAAAGTAGTAATGTCAAATTCTTTGGGCTTTGGTGGGCATAATAGTTCTATTATATTTAAAAGATATGATGACTAATAAAGAGGCATAATAAAATTAATAAATGAACTACCAAGATTTAAAAATAAGAAGGTTAGTAATAAGGAGGAAACTTTTAATGGATTATGCAGAAATAAAAAACTTAATGAGGGATATGGAAAATTCCAGTTTAGATTCAATTGAAATTGCACTTCCAGAAGGAACAAAAGTGAAAATGAGAAAAAGTCCAATTATTTATGCAGGATTAAATTATGATGTAACTGAAAACTCTACTTCACAAGGTGTAAATAAAGAGAAAAACATAGTTGTAAGTGAAAATACAGAAAACAATTTGGAATGTGATGTTAACAAAAATTTAAATACAAAAAAACAAGAAAACGAAGAGAATTATAAAACAGTTAAATCTCCAATGGTAGGAACCTTTTATACAAAGGCATCTCCAACAGCAGAACCATTTGTTAAAGTTGGTGATAAAGTAAAAAAAGGTGATGTACTTTGCATTATAGAAGCTATGAAATTAATGAATGAGATAGAAAGTGATGTAGATGGGGAAATAGTAGAAATATGCTATAATGACGAAGATTTAGTTGAATATGGAAGTGTATTATTTAAGATAAAGTAATATTATATATAAAAACTATTAAGAGGAGAATTTAAAATGTTAGATATAAACGAAATTATGAAAATAATTCCACAAAGACCGCCAATTCTAATGATTGATAAAGTCGAAGAATTAATTCCTGGTAAAAGTTGTGTAGCATATAAAAATGTTTGCATAAACGAGCCATATTTTGAAGGGCATTTTCCAGGGAACCCAATTATGCCAGGAGTTCTTATTGTAGAGTCTTTAGCTCAAACAGGTGCTGTAGCTATTCTTTCAATGGAAGAAAATAAAGGGAAAAATGCTCTATTTGGCGGAATTGACAAACTACGTTTTAAAAAGCCTGTATTACCAGGAGATGTGTTAAAATTAGAAGTAAAAATAATAAAACAAAAAGGGCCTATAGGTATAGGAGAAGCTATAGCAACTGTTGATGGAAAGGTTGCTGCAAAGGGAGAGTTAACATTTGCTATTGTTTAGTGCTAGAAAGAGGAGAAAAGTATATGTTAAAAAAAGTTTTAGTAGCTAATCGTGGAGAAGTAGCTGTAAGAATAATAAGAGCATGTAGAGAAATGGAAATTCAGTCTGTTGCGGTTTATTCAGAAGCAGATAAAGATGCATTACATGTAAAACTTGCAGATGAAGCAGTTTGTATAGGACCTGCTAAGTCAAGTAAAAGCTATTTAAATATAAAAAATATTATAGAGACAGCATGTTTAACAGGATGTGATAGTATACATCCAGGTTTTGGTTTTTTATCTGAAAATAGTCATTTTGCTAAAATATGTGATGAAATAGGAATAAAATTTATTGGACCAAATTATAAGATGATAGACCTTATGGGAAATAAATCAAAAGCAAAAGAAACTATGAAAAAAGCGGGAGTTCCTGTTGTACCTGGGTCAGAAGGTGTAATAAGTAGTATTTCTGAAGCAATAAAAATTGTTGAGAAAATAGGTTATCCGGTTATATTAAAAGCCTCAGCTGGTGGTGGAGGAAAAGGAATAAGAGTAGCACATACTGAAGAAGAACTTATTAAAGAGTATGATTTAGTAAAACAAGAGGCCAAAAATTCATTTAGTGATGATAGTATTTACATAGAAAAGTTTATAGAAAATCCAAGACATGTTGAAGTTCAGGTTTTAGCAGATGAACACGGAAATGCGGTATATTTAGGAGAAAGAGATTGTTCTATACAAAGGAGACATCAAAAAGTTTTAGAAGAAAGCCCATCTATGGCAATTGACGAAAAAATAAGAAGGAAAATGGGAGAAACTGTTGTAAAAGCCGTAAGAGAAGTGGGATACAGTAATGTAGGAACTATAGAGTTTTTAGTAGATAAAGACAAAAATTATTATTTTATGGAAATGAATACAAGGCTTCAAGTAGAACATCCAGTAACTGAGTTTATAACAGGAATAGATATAGTAAAAGAGCAAATAAGAATTGCAAGTGGGGAAAAATTAAAATATTCACAAAAAGATATTACTTTTACAGGACATGCAATGGAGTGTAGAGTAAATGCAGAAAACCCAAGCAAAAACTTTATGCCATGTCCAGGAAAAATAACAGGATTACATTTACCAGGTGGAAATGGAATAAGAGTAGATACAGCTATTTATGCAGATTATACAATTCCAGCATGTTATGACTCAATGATTGCAAAAGTTATAGTTCATGGAAATAATAGAAATGAATGTATAGCAAAAATGAAAAGTGCATTGGGAGAGTTTATTGTAGAAGGGATAACTACAAATATAGACTTTTTATATAAAATTCTAGAAAATCAAGATTTTATAAATAACAACTATGATACGTCATTTATAGAAAAGAATTAAATAATATTAATATATTTATAGAAGTAGCTTAAATATATTAATACTAGTATTAATTGAAAAATGGAGATATGATATTTCAATTATAAAATAGGAGAATTTATGGTTATAGATAAAATTAAAAAAATAAATAAATTAGATGATAGTGCAGAAAAAAATGAAAAAGCAGCGGATATGCTTGTAGGAAAATGGGTAAAATGTGATAATTGTAAAGAGATATTGTACAAAGAAGATGTACACAATAATCTTAATGTGTGTCCGAATTGCGGAAAACATTTTAGAATATCAGCTAGAAGAAGAGTACACCAAATAATTGATGAAGGAACGTTTATAGAGACAAACGTAAACATGACTACTAAAAATCCACTAAATTTTGAAGGTTATGAAAAGAAAATTGAAACATTAAAAGAAAAAACACAAATAAATGAAGCTGTAAAAACTGGTATTGGAAAGATAAATGGTGAAGATGTTATAATAGCTGTAATGGATGGTAATTTTATGATGGGTAGCATGGGAAGTGTTGTTGGGGAAAAAATAACATGTGCAATAGAAGATGCCATAGAAAATAAATTACCTATTGTAATATTCTGTGTATCTGGTGGTGCTAGAATGCAAGAAGGATTAATTTCGCTTATGCAAATGGCGAAAACATCGGAGGCATTAGCTAAATTAAATGAAGCTGGTCTTCTTTATATATCTGTTCTAACAGACCCAACAACAGGAGGAGTTACAGCAAGTTTTGCAAGTTTAGGAGATATAATTTTGGCAGAACCAAATGCTTTAATAGGTTTTGCAGGTCCAAGGGTAATTGAACAAACAGTAAAACAAAAGCTTCCAGAGGGTTTCCAAAGAGCAGAATTTTTATTAGAACATGGATTTATAGATAAAATAGTAGAAAGAAAAGATATGAAAAAAACTTTATATAAAATACTAAAATTCCATAAAAAACTAGATATAAACAGCAAATAGAAATTAAAATATGTAATAATTTTGATTTAGCTATAATATTCAAGGAGGAAAATATAAATGAGAGATAGTATAAGTGCATGGGATAGGGTGTTACTTGCTAGAAAATCGGATAGACCAAAAGCTTTAGATTACATAAAATATATTTTTGACGAATTTATGGAACTACATGGAGACAGATTATACAGTGATGACAAGGCTATTGTTGGTGGAATTGCTTATTTAGATGATATGCCTGTGACTGTTATAGGAGAACAAAAAGGAAAATCAACCAAAGAAAATATGGAAAGAAACTTTGGAATGCCAGAACCTGAAGGATATAGAAAATCTTTAAGATTAATGAAACAAGCAGAAAAGTTTGGAAGACCAATAGTAACTTTTATAGATACACCAGGAGCTTATCCAGGAATGGGCGCAGAAGAAAGAGGTCAAGGAGAAGCAATTGCTAGAAGTATGATGGAAATGTCTAGGTTAAAAGTTCCAATTATTGCTGTAGTAATAGGAGAAGGCTCAAGTGGTGGTGCACTTGCAATATGTGTTGCAGATAAAATAATAATGCTTGAAAATGCAATATATAGTATACTTTCGCCAGAAGGGTTTGCAAGTATTTTGTATAAAGATTCTAGTAAGAGTAAAGAGGCAGCAGAACATATGAAACTTACATCATATGATTTGAAAAAATTAAACATAATAGATGAAATTATAAAAGAACCAAAAAATGGAGCACAAGAAGATTTTGAAAAAGTAGCAGAAAGTTTGAAAAAATGTATAAAAGAAGAGTTTAAAAAATTATTAAAAGAAGAACCGTATAATTTAATAGAAAAAAGATATAAAAAGTATAGAAAAATAGGTCAAGACCTATAAATTAGTATATAATAGAAAGAATAAATTTAAAATGAAAAATAAACATTAAAAGAAATTAACAATATGAAAATTTAAAATAATTAATAAAAATATTAATTAAAAATTAGAAAGGTGGATAAAAATGTTATTAGAAGGAAAAACAATATTAATTATGGGGATTAGAAACAAATGGAGTATTGCATGGGGAGCAGCAATGTCTGCTTATGAAAATGGTGCAAAGGTAATTTTTACACATCATCCAACAGAAAAAGAAGAAAAGATATTAGAATTAATTGCTGAGATTCCAGGAGCAAAGTCATATCCATGTGATGTAGCAACAGATGAAGATATAAAAAAATGTTTTGAAAAAATAAGAAATGACTATGGAAAAGTTGATGGTATTTTACATAGTATAGCACATGCTAATACAGAAGATTTAAGAAATGATTTTATAAAAACATCTAGAGAAGGATTTAATCATGCTGGAGATGTAAGTGCATATTCAATAGTGGCAGTATCAAGAATTGCCAAAGAATTGGATTTATTATCAGATGGAGCAAGTATAGTAGCATTAACATATTGGGGCTCAGAAAAATCTGTCGAAGGATACAATGTTATGGGGGTTGCAAAGGCAGCATTAGAAGCAAGCATACGTTATTTAGCAAGAGATTTAGGTAAAGATAAAATGCGTATAAATGCTATTTCCGCAGGACCTATAAAAACATTATCTGCAAAAGGAATAAAGGATTTTGGAAATATACTGGATATAGTAGAACAAAGAGCACCATTACACCAAAATGTAACAACAAGACAAGTTGGAGATACTGCAACTTTTCTATTTAGTAATATGTCATCTGCGATTACAGGAGAAGTAATTCATGTTGATAATGGATTTTCAACAGTTGGTGTGTAATTTTGGAAAAATTATAAAAAAATTTCAATAAAACTATTGAAATTTTTTTTATGTTAGTATATTATAATGATAATCATTATCAAATAGAAAAATATTTATAATATATATTTGTTAAAAAAGTGATTATAATATAGGTGGGGTATGAAAAAATATAGTAAACAAAGAGAATTAATATTAAATTCATTAAGAAATAGGAAGGACCATCCTACAGCAGAAAAGCTTTATTTGGATTTAAAAAATGAGATGCCAGAACTTGGAATTGCAACTGTATATAGGAATTTGTCAGATCTTTGCGAAGAGGGGAAAATTATAAGAATAAAGACTGCATCAGGTCCAGACAAGTTTGATGGCAATACAATGCCACATATACATTTTGAATGCAAAGAATGTGGAGATATTATAGATATAGTTTTATTTGAAAACCAAGTAAAGCAATTAGATAATGATTTAAAAATTTTTGCAAAGCAAATAAATGCAGAAGTAGAAGATTCTGAAATAACAATAACAGGCTTATGCAAAAAATGTAAGAAAAAATTAAAGTAATCGTCAAGTAAAGATTTAAATGTAATTCTGTAAAATGAATGCAAAGTGTACGATTAAATGAAGTTAAAAATTAAAATAATGCAAAACTTTAAATAAAAAAATTTATATGATAAAATATTTAAATAACAAAATGTAAATATTTAAAATTTTAAGCATTATTTAAAATTTAAGTGCGAAAGGAGGAAAAAATATGAAAAAATGGAGATGTAAAGTTTGTGGTTATGAAGTAATAGCAGATGAGCCACCAGCAGTTTGCCCAGTATGTGGTGTACCAGCAGACGAATTTGAAGAAGTACCAATGGACGAATAATTATATATAAATTTTTTTACATAATTGGTAAGAATAAAATATTAAATTGAAAAATAAATTAAAATATGTTAAAAGCTATATAAAGCTTATAACTAATATAATATTAATAAAATTATAGGGAGGAATTAATAATGAAAGCTTATGTTTGTAAAGTATGTGGATATATTCATTTTGGAGAAGAAGCACCAGAAAAATGTCCACAATGTGGAGCTCCAAAAGAGCAATTTGAATTAAAAGAGGTAGATGTATCTGAAACAGAAAAAGTTTCTGGAGATATAAAAACATATGCAGATGAGCATAGAATTGGAGTTGCTCAAGGTTTAGACGAAGAAGTAGTTAAAGGATTAAGAGATAACTTCATGGGAGAATCTACAGAAGTAGGAATGTATTTAGCTATGAGTCGTCAAGCAGATAGAGATGGATACCCAGAAATAGCAGAAGCATTTAAAAGATATGCTTTTGAAGAAGCAGAACATGCTGCCAAATTTGCAGAATTACTAGGAGAATTAGTATATCCAGATACAAAGAAAAATTTAATGTTAAGAGCAGCAGCTGAACAAGGTGCTTGTGAAGGAAAGAAAATACTTGCTACAAGAGCAAAAGAATTAAATTATGATGCAATACATGATACAGTACATGAAATGTGCAAAGATGAAGCAAGACATGGAAGAGGATTTGACGGATTACTAAAAAGATACTTTGGTGCATAAAAAATAGCGATAAAGTATAATAATTTTTATTAAGGAAGATGGACTTTAATAGTTTTTTAGTTGATTCTATTAAATAAAAAGATATTTTGATATTTATAATAAGAGATGTAATATTTTTAGAGATGTAATGCTTTAGAATTTGTATTTCTATACAAATTTTAAGTAGATATATTTACACAACTAAAGATATTACATCTCTTTTATTTTGTATTAAACTGTATTTCTCTGTTTCCGTAAGGCTTTCAAGAACTGTTCAAAATAAATTTAATAATTGTATAAAAAATGTTAAGAAAAAGTAAAAAATGAAATATTTTACATATATATTAGATTCCCGTAATTAATTTGCTATTACTGAGTAATGTAATAAAGAATAAGTGCATTGAAAACATAAAAAAGATAATATAAATTATATAATAATATTATTAGATAAAAAAGTTTTATTGTTATAAGTTTAAGTTAAGATTTTCAAAACCTAAAATTTATCTAATTAATCAAAGAAAGAAAAGGTGTACAGTTATGGGGAGAAGTAAAAGCTATATTTTTAAAATTATTTTTACAATAGTTTTTTTAATTGCTACATGTTGTTCTTGTTCTATTCAAACATTAGCTTTTAATCAGTTAAATGAACAGACAAAAGTAAAAGATAGTGATAAAGAAGCAATTGATAGTGTAGATGTTAAGGAATATTCTGAAGAATATAAAAGATGGCTTGAGTTATCAGAAAAAGAAAGAAACTTAGAAGTAGAGCCAAATCCATATTATACTTCATACTATCCTCTTGCAGGAGAAAAAAACAAATTAAATGAATCTTTTTCACTAGAAAGAAAAGAGTTTAATGCTTTAGCTGTAGCTACAACTAGTCCTACATATGACTTAAGAGACTATATAGATATAACTGTAAAGAATCAATTAGACACACAAACTTGTTGGACATTCCCATTAATTAGTGAAATAGAAACAAATATTAGTTTAACCAGAAGTTATACATCGCCTATATTTTCTGTAAGACATATGGAATATGCTACTTCTAAAACCTTTTTAGATGGAATTAATAAAGATGGATTTAATAGAGAAGTTGGAAGTGGAGGTAATGGATATATAGGAATGAGCTATTTAGCAAGTGGTAGAGGACCAGTTTTAGAGTCAGACATGCCATTTGTTAATTCAGAAGCTTTAATTAATTTGACAGAAATAAATAAACAAGCAGGTCAACATGTAGAAAATTATGTGAGATTTCCAACTGTTTTAAAAGAAAAATCAAATGGACAAACTATATATAAGGACGGAGATGGAAAAGTACTTTCAGAAGAAGATGTAATTAATATAAGAAATCAGATAAAAGAACATATTGTAACATATGGAGGAGTTAGTGCTAATACAAATTCAAGTCAAACACAGTATTTTAATAATGTTTCTCCAATACTTGCAACAGCATATTATTGCGATGACCATAATATTACACCAGACCACTTAATTACAATAGTAGGTTGGGATGATAATTATTCAAAAGAGAATTTTAACGCAGCACATAGACCAACTAAAAATGGTGCATGGCTTGTACTTAATTCATATGGAACAGGCTTTAATGGTGGTTATTACTATATATCATATGAAGATACAATGGTAGGAAAAGATAATACAGGAACTCTTATAGTATCGGATAGGGATTATAAAAACGTATATCAATACGACGTTTTAGGGTCTAATATCCATATTGGATTAAGAGCAAATGATGCTCCACTTTCAACAGTATATGCATCAAATGTATTTACAAGAAAAGACAGTGATGCAGAATATTTAAGTGAAATTGGTGTACATAGTGTAGGTAATACTACTGTAGACGTATTTGTAAATCCGACAGGTACGCTAAGCCTAACAGGTGCAACACAAGTAGCTACAGGATTAACTTTGCAAGAAGAATATAAAACAATTAAAATTACAAATCCAATAACACTTACAGGTAAACAATTTGCAGTTATAGTCAAATATTCTTCTACAGATGGCAACTCACAAGCGCAAATACCATTGGAAGCTAAAACAACTTCATCATCTACTCAATGGGACACTGCTACTGCAAATGTAAATGAAGGTTTTATTTCCTCAACAGGTGCAGATAGTACATGGCAAGATATCACAAGTTTAGGCATAGGTGGGGTAGAAAATCCAAGTATTTGTATTAAAGCATTTACAAAAGACTCAGATAATGTTGGACCTATAATAGAATTTGAAACAAATGGAAGTACAACATACAAAAGAACTCAAGGAACAAAAGTAACAGTTACAGACCCAAGCGGAGTAAATAATTCTACTTTAAGATATGTTTGGACACAAAGTACATCTCAACCAATAGATAGTGAATTTAATGGAATTTACGAAAATAATTCTGTAGTATCTAATAGTAAAGATACCGGAAATAATTGGTATTTATGGGTTGTGGCAAAAGATTTACAAGGAAATACTACATATAAAAGAACAGAAGCATTTTATTTAGATAATAAATTACCAACTGCACCAACAATAACAAGCAATGCTCAAAATAATATCTATACAAAAGATAATGCAAGTATAACAGTTAATGGATCTACAGCATTAAGTGGAATTGCAAGATATCAATATAGTTTAAATAATGGAACTACATGGAATGATATAAGTGGTACGATAGAAATTAATAAAAGCGGAATTTATCAAATAAGAGCAAGAGCAGTAAGTAATGTAGGATTGACTGGTTCTGAAAGCGAAACTTATATTATAAAAATAGATAAAGATGCTCCAAAAGTAAGTGGAGTAGAAGAAGGAAAAAAATATAGGGATGCAACTCCAACAGTTGAAGATGATACAGAAGTGGTGGCAACTTTAAAAAAAGATAATGAACCAGAAGAAGATTATCCTATAAAAGATGGAAAAGGTAACAATATTACAGAGGATGGAAATTATACATTAAAAGTAGAAGATGAACTTGGAAATGAAACAATAATTCACTTTACAATAGATAACACAGGTCCAGTTATTACATTTAAACCAAATGGAGATACAACATATAGAAAGTCTCAAAGTACAAAAGTAACGATATTAGATGAAAAGAGTAATTTGGATTTAAATTCTTTAAAATATAAGTGGGTACGAAATGCAACAGATTTAGTAGAAGGAATATTTAATTCTGGTGCAACAAATTTTAAAAACGAAGAAACAATTGTAATAAATGAAGGAACTGGAAGTGACTACAATTTAGTAATTATAGCAAAAGATGAATTAGGAAATACAACAATAGAAAAAAGTAATCCTTTTTATTTAGATAATGAGAAACCATCAATTCCAACAATTAGTGCTGATGTTGCAACAGGAAGTGTAACAAATAAAGAAGTGGAATTTTCTATAGGAGGAAGTACAGCTTTAAGTGGAGTAAAAAAATACCAGTATAGTTTAGATGATGGCTTGCAATGGCTAGATGTAAATGAAGGAGAAAAAGTTAAACTTACAGAAGATAAAACATATAGAATTATAGCAAGAGCAATAAATAACTTAGATACAGAAGGAGATAGCACAGGAGAATATGTAATAACAATTACAAAAGCGGCACCAGTTATTAATTTCAATCCAAATGGAAATACATTATATAAGAAAACACAATCAAGTACAATTAAAGTTACACATACCGGTGAGTTAGATGAGAATAGTTTTCGATATATGTGGAGTCAATCTACAGAGACACCAGACGAAGTAGAGTTTACAGATACTTTTAGACAAAGTGAAACTGTAGAAAAAAATACAGATAGTGGAGCATGGTATATATGGGCTTTAGCAAAAGATAAACTTGGAAATACTTCTATAACAAGAAGTGAAGCGTTTTATTTAGATAATGAAACACCACCAGCTCCAACAATTAGTAGTAATGCACCAAATGGAGTTTACATAGGAGCGGATGCAACTGTTACAATTACAGGAAGTAGTAGTCCGAGTGGAATAAGAAAGTACAAATATAGCTTAAATAATCAAGTTTCATGGACAGATTTAGCAGAAGGAGAACAATTTGTACTTAATAAAGAAGGTATTTACACAATATATGCAACAGCAGTGAATAATGTTGGAAAAACAGGAGAAGTAACAGAACCATATGTCATAAAAATAGATAAGACAGCTCCTATAATTAAAGGAGTTGAAGAAGGTAAAACTTATAATAAAGCAATACCAGAAATAGAAGATGCCACAGACACTGAAGTAGGACTTACAAAAAATGGAGAGCCAGTTCCTTATACCGAAGGTAATGAAATAACCGAAGATGGAGAGTATACAATTAAGGCGACAGATGAATTTGGACATACTACAATAATTAATTTTATTATAGATTCTACACCACCAAATGTTATTTTTGAACCAAATGGAAATACTACATGGTCTAAAATACAATCTACGAAAGTGACTGTAACAGATGAGCATGGATTAGATGAAAGCACATTAAGATATAAATGGACACAAAGTGTACAAGTTTTAACAGAAGATACATTTTTACCAGATTCTAAGACATTTACAAATGGAAGCAATATATCTATAGATAAGGTAAGTGGAGACAATTGGTATTTGTGGGTATATGCAAAGGATAAACAAGGAAACATGGCATTAGTAAAAACAAGTAATTTCTGCCTAGATAATGAAGTACCACCAGCACCTAATATTAATGCAAGTGTAGAAAATGGAGGAAAAACAAATACAGCTATAACATTTAATATTAGTGGAAGCTCAAGCCCAAGCGGAATTGCGAAATATCAATATAGTTTAAATAATGGAGAAAAGTGGATAGATGTCAATATAGGAGAAACTGTAACTTTAGACATAACAGGGGTTTATTCTATAATAGCTAGAGCTGTTAATAATGTTGAAACAAAAGGAGAAATAACAAAAGAAGCTTATGTTGTAACAGTGGATAAAGAAGGACCAGTAATAACATTTAATCCAAATGGAAATACAACATTTGAGAAGATTCAGAGTAGTTTAGTAAAAGTGGAATCTGTAGTAGGATTAGCAAATGATGGGTTAAAATATTTATGGAGCCAAAAAGCAGAGGGAATTACAACAGAAGAGTTTTTACAAAGTTTTAGTAACAATCAAATTGTAACTAAAAATACAGGAAGCGGAATGTGGTATTTGTGGATATATGCAAAAGATATAGCAGGTGCAAATAAAATAGTAAGAAGCGAAGGGTTTAATTTAGATAATGAGATACCAAATGCACCTACAATACATTCAGATACAGCAACAGGAAGCATTATAAGTGAATCATTAGAATTTACTTTAAGTGGAAGTACAAGTCCAAGTGGAATTGCAAAATATCAATATAGTTTAGATAATGGTATAAGTTGGAATAATGCAGATCCAACAGGAAAAGTAGTTATAGAAAAATCTGGAAGATATCAGATAAAGGCAAGAGCAGTAAACAATGTAGGTACAATTGGAAGAGTGTCAGATACTGCATTTGAGGTAACAATAGATAAATCACCTCTAAATGTTACAATCACACCTAATGAAAATGCTACATATAAAAAATCACAGTCAGCTAAAGTAATAATAGAAACAAACAATGAAATAGAAGTATCGAAATACTTATGGAGCCAAAAAGAAGAAGGTGTTGCAAAAGAAGAAATTACAGAGAATTTTGAAAGTGGAAATACTATAACTAAAGATACACAGAGTGGACCATGGTTTTTATGGGTATACATAGAAGACAATATAGGGAAACAAGTGTTACAAAGAAGCGGAGCATTTTATTTGGACAATGAAATTCCAGAAGCACCAATAGTAACAAAAGATGTAGACACAGAAAAAGATTTGGTAAATATTAATATTAGTGGAAGCTCAAGTCCAAGTGGAATTGCAAAATATCAATATAGCTTAGATAACGGAAAAACTTGGAACGATTTAGAAAAAGGAAAAACATTAGTATTAAATGAAATTGGAGATTATGAATTTTTAGCAAGAGCTGTAAATAATGTTGGTACAGAAGGTAAAACAACAAATATGGAAATAATAGAAGTAGTAACCAGAATTCCATTAATTCAATTTATACCAAATGGAAATAATAAATACGAAAATGAGCAATCTACAAAAGTAAGAGTTAGAAGTAGTATAGGAATAGATGAAAATAGCTTATATTACTTATGGACAACAGAAAAAGAAGGAATAACAGAAGAAAAAATCAAAGAAAAACTAACAAATGGTGACACTTTAACAAAAAATAAAGATAGTGGAATTTGGTACTTGTGGATAATCGCAAAAAATGTGGATAACGAAGTAAAAATAGAAAGAAGCAAAGGATTTTACTTAGACAATGATAATCCAACAATAGAAGGTGTAGAAGAGGGAAAAACTTATGAAGAAGTAATTGTAACAGTAAAAGATAAAACAAGTAATGTTACAATAGAAGTATTAAAAGACGGAAGAGAATATGCTTATAGTACAGTCGTTGATGAAAACTTAAATAATAATGGAAATACATATAGTAGTGGAAAAAACGAAAATGTAAAAGAGAATTTAAATACAGAAAGTAACTCAAATATAAAAAATAATGAAAATGAAGAAAGCAATATAAGGAATAACTCAAGTGATAATAATTTAAGTGAAGAAAAAATGGCATTTACACAAAGAATAGCATTCAAGCAAAGCGGAATGTATCAAATAAATGTAAAAGATGAAGCAGGAAATATATCAAGTATAAGTTTTGTAGTACAAAATAAAGAAAAAGATATAACAGGACCTACTGCGACATTTACACCAAATGGAAATAAAAAGTACGAAAAAATACAAGAAACAGAAGTTAAATTAGAAGACCCATCTGGAGTAGATGAAGAAAGTATAATGTATTTTTGGACAAACTCAACCGAACCACCAGAAAAAGACAAATTCATAGAGAAATTCAAAAATGGAGATACTATAATTAATGATAAAGACACAGGTAAGTTATATTTATGGATTTACGCAAAGGACAAAATTGGAAATGAAAGCATTATTAGAAGTGAGGCTTTCTATATAGATAACTCTAAGCCAAATAAGCCAACAATTGATGCTAATGTTGATAATGGAGGCACTACAGACGAAGATGTAGTAATAGAAGTAATCGGAGGACAAACTGAAAGTAATATAGAACATGAATATAGTACAGATGGCGGAAAAACATGGAATAAAGTTGAAGATGGAAAAATTGTAATAACAGAAGAAGGTAAGACAACAATAATATTTAGAACAGTAAATGAAGTAGGAACATTAAGTGATACAACAGAACCATTTATATTTAAAATAAATAAAGAAACAACTACAGTAATTACAAATAATACAGTAGACAATACAATAGCTAAAAAGCCAATACCACAAACAGGGGTAAAGAATATAATATTAGTATTAATTAGTGTTTTAAGTATTTCAGCAATAATTATTGCTATACGTTACTGGAAAATAAAATAGTAGTTGAAATTGAAGTAGATGTTATTTATCATAATTTAAGAATTATAGGAAAACAGATATAATACTATTTAAGGGAATATAAATAATTATTCTATATTTGAATAAAAACTATTCTATAAGGTAAATTGTAAAACTATTGACTAATTATTCTATAGGGTCAATTGAAAAGTTAAATACAATTTTGAAAAAGTAAATGCAATTATTCTATAGTAGTATTAAAAATTTTGAAAAAGTGTTGCAATTGCAGCACTTTTTGTGTTATAATAATAAGCGTTGAAAAATACACACATATAGTTAGCATAAAATAGTGCTTGAAAAGCTCAAGTTGGTTTATGTGTATAAAGCTATATGGAGGAAATAACTAAAAGGAGGAATAGAAAATGTCAGTAGTTGCAATGAAACAATTACTAGAAGCTGGTGTTCATTTTGGACATCAAACAAGAAGATGGAACCCTAAAATGGCTGAATATATATTCCAAGCTAGAAATGGTATCCATATTATTGACTTACAAAAGTCATCAAAAAAATTAGATGAGGCTTATGATTTCTTAAAAAATCAAGCTGAAGAAGGAAAAACAGTTCTTTTTGTAGGAACTAAAAAACAAGCACAAGAATGTGCTAAAGAAGCTGCAGAAAAATGTGGTATGTACTATGTTAATCAAAGATGGTTAGGAGGAACTTTAACAAACTTCAAAACTATCAGAAATAGAATTAAAAGATTAACAGACATAGAAAAAATGCAAGAAGATGGAACTTTTGAAGTTTTACCAAAAAAGGAAGTAATTCTTTTAAAGAAAGAAATGGAAAAACTTGAAAAGAACCTTGGTGGAATTAAAGAAATGACAGAAATACCAGGAGTTATGTTTGTAGTAGATCCTAATAAAGAAAAAATAGCTATATTAGAAGCTAGAAAATTAGGAATACCAGTTATAGGATTAGTAGATACAAACTGCAATCCAGAAGATGTAGATTACGCAATTCCAGGAAATGATGATGCTATTCGTGCAGTAAAATTAATAATGGACGTTATGGCAAATGCAGTTATAGAAGGAAGACAAGGTGAGTCTATGGAACAAGAAGTAGATGAACAAGAACAAATGGCAGAAGATGCTAAACCAGAGAGTATGGAAGAGGTTGTAGCAGCAGAAGCTGAAGAAAATAAATAATAATTAATAATAAAGGAGGCATTTCTTAAAACAAATTCTAGCTAGGGAAACAATAGTTTCAAAGTGTATAATTTGTTAAGAATGCCTTTTAAAATTAAATGGGCTAAAGAACATTTAAGCTAAAAAAATTATCCTGGATATATAATGAAAATTATATAAAAAGGAAAAAAAGCTATATTAATAGTAAGAATAAATAATTGGGAGGTTTAAGTATGATTACAGCAAGTCAAGTTAAAGAACTTAGAGAAAAAACAGGTGCAGGTATGATGGACTGCAAAAAGGTTTTAACAGAAACAAATGGAGATGAAGAAAAAGCAATAGAGCTATTACGTGAAAGAGGAATAGCAAAAGCTGCTAAAAAGGCAGATAGAATAGCATCAGAAGGATTAGTTGCAGCATATGTATCTGAAGATAAAAAAGTGGGAGCAGTTGTAGAAGTTAATGCAGAAACAGATTTTGTTGCTAAAAATGAAGAATTTAAACAATTTGTTGCAGATGTTGTAAAACAAGTTGCAGAAAAAAATCCAGCAGACTTAGAAGATTTATTAGCACAAACATCTATTGCTGAACCAGACAAAACAGTTCAAGAAGTGTTAACAAATAAAATTGCAACAATAGGTGAAAATATGTCTATTAGAAGATTTGAAAGATTTGAGACAGAAGGAATGGTAGAAAGCTACATCCATGGAGAAGGAAAAATAGGTGTATTATTAGATATTACAGGTGGAGATGAAACTTTAGCAAAAGATGTTTGTATGCAAATTGCTGCTGCTAAACCAGAATATTTAGATAGAGAAGCTGTTCCATCTGAAAGATTAGAAAAAGAAATGGAAATACTAAAAGCTCAAGCTATGAATGAAGGAAAACCAGAAGCAATAGCAGAGAAAATAGTACAAGGAAGAATTGGAAAATTCTATTCAGAAATATGCTTAGTAGACCAAGAATTTGTTAAAGATCCAGATACAACTGTTGGAAAATTAGTTGCATCTAAAGGTGCTAAATTAAATGGATTTGCAAGATTTGAAAAAGGTGAAGGACTAGCTAAAAAAGAAGAAAACTTTGCAGAAGAAGTTGCAAAACAAATAAAAGGATAATATAAAAAATATCTGAGGTGTATAAACATCTCAGATATTTTTGTTTATATACTTTAGAATAATAGAGTATATAGTAAAGTTTGTGTAAGTTTTACAATATATGTTTATATTTATTCATTAATCGTTGTAGATGTTTTACCAGTTCCTACTACTGACTCTTGTAGTGACCTCCATGTATTACAACCTATAATTCCATCTGCATCTAATCCAACTTTTCTTTGATATTGTATAGTTGCATTTCTAGTTTGTGCACCAAATACTCCATCTAATCCACCTGTTCTATAACCTAATGTGTTTAAATTATCTTGTGCAATACATACATAAGCTCCTCTTGAACCTTGTTTTATAAGAGGATATCCACCTGTACTACATGCTGGTGTTCCTCTTCGTTTATCAAAATGTAAATGATACATGCATAAAATAAAAAAATAATTTATGTTGGTATATTAATATATTTTAGGATAAATAGTAAGCTTAAAATCATCTTTGCTTTGTGGATTTATTTTTTCATATGTGACTTTTTCAATAACACTTTTTAATAATTGATTTTTTAATTCTATATTATTTGTCTCATAATATGCATCAATGACATTTTCTATTTTAGGAACTAATATTTCTTTACTATTTTTATTATTTAAAATCTTTTTTCTTTCATTTTCTAGATTAGTAATATTTTGTGTAATTTCTTTTATTTGATTTTTTAATATGTTGGAACGTTCTACAAATACTTCTTTTGTATATATGTCTTGCTCTAACAAATCATATGTTTTAGTTAATTGCATTTTTGTTTTTTCTAGTTCTTCGCAATAACTATTTATACTTTGTTGGTTAAGGGCTAACAATTCATCTATATCACTATTGTCATTGTTAGTTAGACTTATTTTGTACTCATTAAGTAATAATTGTAATGATTGTAACAATCTATCTTCCACAATTTCTATATTGCTACCAACATTTTCTTTACATCTTCTACATAATATTCTTACATCATCTCTACTTGAATATGTTACTCTTTCTAAAGATTTTCCACATAATCCACATTTTAATATAGAAGACATAGGATTTTTCAATGTATAATCTACTTTTGTACGATTACTTAAATTGTTTTCTCGTATGTTTTGCACTTTATTCCAAGTATTTAAATCAATTATTGGTTCATGTAATCCATTAACATATATAATATTTTTATTTTCATTTGGTACTCTTACAATTTTACTATTTACTACTTTTTTTGTTGTAGCTTTATCAATGTATTGTATTTTTCCTATATAAACTGGATTGGTTAATATATTAGTAATAGTAGATTTACTAAAAGTTAGACTTTTTCTAGGTTTAAATCCTAACTCTTTTAGTTTATTAGATATATAAGATAATCCTTTTCCATCAACATATAGCTGAAAGATTAATCTAATCATTTTAGACTCTTCAGGATTAATTTCTAAAGAATAACCTTTGCTTTTTAATTTATATTTATTATAGCCATATGGCGCTACAGAAGCTATAAATTTGCCCTCGTTTACACTACTTAATATTCCAGCATGTAATCTTTGATTTATCTTTTTATATTCTCTTCTAGACATAAATAAACCAAACTCAAAATACTCTTCGTCATATTCATTATTTGGGTCATATGTTTTAAGAGGTGTTATTATTTTAGTATTAGAAAATTGAAAAGCATTAGATACAATGCCTTGGTCTAAAGTATTACCTCTAGCAAGACGTTCAACTTCTATAACTAAGATACCTGTCCACATTCCATTTTCTACATCAGCTAATAATTGTTGCATAACAGGTCTTGAAGCAATAGTTTCTCCAGATACTACTTCTTTATAAAATTTACTTATTTTTATTCCTACAGAAGCGGCATATTCTTCTAGTCTTTTTTGATGTCTTATTAAAGTTTCTCCTTGACCTTGCAGTTCTGCTTCTGCATCTTTACGTGATTTTCTTAAATAAGCTGCATAATATTCCATATTAGTATTTATATTTTCTAGCATAATAAAAATACCTTCTTTCTAAAATTAATTTAATCTCTTGAAAAAAGGTACTTTTTTATGTTATAATTTATAACATAAAGAAACCTTATTTCAAGGATTTTTTTGTGGAATTAGATAAGTGGTTGTGCTGTGCGAAAACTCAAACACTTTCTAATTCTTTTTTTTATCAAAGGGGTCAATTTCGACACCTTTAAAATTATTATTTTAATTTTTTAATATTCGGTGCTTTAATATTTTTCTTTTTTCTAAAATCATTAGCATTTTCTTTTGTAACAACAGGTTTGCCAAGTTGTTTTTCTATATTTTCTCTTGTTTGTCCTGCAATACTACCTCCTGTTTTTGCATCGCTTTCAAGCTCATTAAAACCTTTAGCGTTATGGCTTTTATGTAATTCGGTTGTAGTAACTTCGGCAAGAGTCATTAAAGCAAGTTCCATTGCTGACATATTATCTCTTAAATTTTGCTTATCTAAACCTTTTATATCCTTATGTTGTTGAGTAGTAATATTAAATGTTCCTTTGCTAATTTCATCTGTTAAAATAGCATAATCTTTAGTATTAGCTCCTCTATTTTTCCACTCGTTTGTTAAATTGTTTCTAGCTCCAATTCCTTTTATTCGTGCATTTGTCCACTCTTCATCATAACCTTTCTTTAAATATGTTTGTCTAGCTCTTTCAATAGCAAGTGAAGGGTCGATAACTTCTTGTATTCTTTCTTCTGCTAACCTAGCAAACCATAACTTAAAAGGCTCTGCATTAGGAGATGGAATAGATTGAATTAACCTAAAAATAGTTTCTCTATTAGCACAGTCAGTTTGACGTAGTTTACCATCTTTAGCAACCATTTTCAACTGTCCGATATTTTCGGACAGTTCAGAAAAGCCTTCTGTTTCTAGTTTTTTCTTTAAATCATCCCAATATTTTCTTGGACGAGAACTATTAGTTAATATTTCTATAATATCAATTATAGAATAATACCATTCTCCATTATACATTTGCCTTCTTATTTTATTATTTTCAAACAAAACTAATTCTTTACTTTCTTTTATTTCATTATTTCCCATATGTTTTATTACCTCTAAAATTCTCTTTTTAATTGTTTCACTGCTCCTACTATTAGTGACAAATTTTACAAGGCTCTCTTCCTTCAGCTAGTGCTTGTTTTAGTGTGATTTGATGTCCTTTACCCTTTAAAGTTCTACAACTTTGAATGTGATATTTAGTACCTGATTCTCCAACCCAAACCATTTCTGAGTCTTCTTTTGTAGAAGAGTTAGTTTGTTCCTTTAAGGAACTACTAGTATTCTTTGAAGAAGAACTTGTTTGAGAAGAGTTTTTAGAAACATTTTTTTCAGAACTTTCAGATTTTGAATTTAATTCTTTCTTTTCATTTTCAAGTTTTTTGTTTTTTTCTATAAGTGATTTGTTATTCTCTTGTAAAGTTTTTATTTGATTTTCTTTATCTTTAATTTCTGCTTGTAATTCATTAACAGTAGAAATTAAATTAGTATTTTGTGAATTGTTTATACTAGTATTAGAGCTAGGATAAGATACAATAGTTATAAAAAGTAAAACTGATAAAATAATTATTGCAATATTTTTCTTATCCTTCCAAAATGATTTTTTTATATTTGAATGATTATTATTTGATGTATTTGTTTCCATATTATATTAATCCCCCTAAAATTATATTATTTTTTTCTTTTTTTTCTTCTTATTTCTTCAACAATTCCTATTACTTTTACAGGTAAGTTTTCTATTTGTTCATTTGTAAATACTAAAGGAGCATATTCAGAATTTAGTGGTTGTAATATAATACCATTTTCATTTTTAAATACTCTTTTAAAAGTACCATCATTACCATTTACCATAATTACTGCATCATCTCCACTTTCGCAGTTGTCTACTTTTTCTAATATAAGAGTGTCGCCATCTAAATATTCAGGTTCCATGCTATTACCTTTTACTCTAAGCCCAAAATATTGTTTTCCACCTTTTAACATATCTTGTGAAATTTCTTCTGTGTCAATTACATCTTCTATGCATTCCATCGGTATGCCAGCAGGGATAGTGCCATATACGAATACTATAGCTGAATTAAAATTATTTGTTGGTTTATTTCTACTTTCTACTAAATCTGATTTTTGTATGCCAAAGTAATTTGCTAGTAGCTGTATTTTGTCAATTCTAGGGTAAATATTTGCATTGTACCAGTCGGTAAATGTAGAATATGGAATTTCCAAGTCGCGACAAACATCATTTCTTGTTTTCTTATTTAATATCATATAGTATTGCAAATTTTTTGCAAAAATTTCTTTATTTCCTAAATCGCTCATTTTGACCTCCTGTCAACATTATACGACTTGTCCGTAAAAAAATCAATATAAAAATAAAAAAAATACGAAAAAAACATTGACAACGGAAAAACCGTGATATATAATACGAATAACGAAACGGAAAAACCGTGAAAGAAAAGAGGTGGAAAAATGAAATACTCATTAAAAGCTATAAGGATAAACAATAGAGAAACTCAAGAGCAAGCTGCTAAAAAAATTGGAATTAGTGTAGATACTTTAGCAAATTATGAAAGAGGAATTACATATCCAGATATTCCAGTTTTAAAAAAGATAGAGGAACATTATAAGATTAATTATAATGATATTGATTTTTTTTGCAACGAATTAACGGTTAAACCGATAAAATAAGCACAGCACAATTACAGGAGGGAAAGATGAATTGGTTTAGAGTAATTTTAGTAATAGTTATAGCGTTAGTAGGAATTATAGTACTAATATTTTGGCACAAAAAAATAGATTCCGAAACAACATGGATATACGGAATCTATGTATTAGCAATTATAATTATTTTTTCTCTATCTGTTTTGATAATTCAATAATTACTTGATTTAATAATTTATTTTTCTTTTGATTGAAAGCTTCAAGAATTAAGAGTTGTAGAGTTTTATCAATTGTAAAATAAATTAACAAAGAATGCATAGAGGATATTGCATCTTCCTTTATTTTTGCATTTTTAGGGTTATGAAAATATAACGCAAAACTGTTTATAAATTTATTTAAACTTTCACGTTTTGCTAGTTCATAAAATTCAATTTTTTTCATAGCCGATTGATGATGATTGTTAATGGCAGTTGTGATTATAGGAGATATGATAGCACATAAAGCAATTATAGAAGTTATGGTAAGTGATAAATCAATTTGCATAAAAACACCTCACTTTCGAGGTAATTATACAAAAATTAGATAAAAAAGTAAAGCACAGCACAACCCAAAAAAATATATATAAATAAGAAAGGAGGACTAGCAATGTGAATAAGCTAATAAAGAGGTGTCTGTATGATAATAAAAGAGTTTAATTTAGAAAATACAAAAATAGCAATAGATAATACATATTTAGCAAAGACAGAGGAAGAAAAAGAAAATATATATCAACAATTTAATAAAATAGCATGCAAAATTTTATGTGAAGGGAAGTGAGAAAAAATGAGCAAAAGAAGACAAAAGATATATTGCAAAGTAGGACAAGTAATATGTGAAGGCTTAGCAATAATAGGCTTAAATGCAATATTTATAGGAATGCTAGCAATTTATTTAATGAAATAGGAAAGGAGGAACTATATGCCAAAATGGTACAAGAAATATTATGATTTGCTACAAAAGTGTAAGCAAATAAGTAGATGTACAACTATACACTTATGGTTTGAACAAACAGATGCAAGATTAAGAGCAAGACTGCAAGATTTAGAAATGCATAAAAAAAGAACTAGACTGTCTGCAAAACGTATCTAGTTCAAATGGATTTAACAAAATCTATTGTTTAAATTGTAACATGAAAGAAGGAGAAAGTCAAATGAATTATCAAGATAAATATGATGAATTAGACAACATTATAAGTTCAATAGATATTTTAGTAGATGAAATATCAGATAAAGATTACATAGACAGATTAAATGAAATTAAATTTGATGCACAAAATGAAATAGAAGAAGTAGAAGAAAAGCTTGAGGAAGAAAGAAATAGGGAAGAAAGACAACGAGAAAAAGAATATTTAGAGGAGGCAATATAGTGGACGAAAATAAATATTCTGAAATAATAAAGAAATATAGTTTTGAACAATTAGTATATGAAAGAACAATTTTAGATAAGAAAAAAGAAGATTTATATATACAAGATAAAGAATTAAAAGAAGAGTTTAAAAGAAGATTAGAACATAATAGAGGTAAAAATATAAATAATAAGGAGGAAAATTAAATGAGTATGATAGCAAGTGACAATGGAGGACAAGAAATCGAAAAATTAGAGAATGGAGTTTATACAGCAGTATCAAGTGCAATTATTGATTTAGGATTACAAAAAAATGAAAAATTTGAAAAAGTGCAAAGAAAGTTTATGTTGATATGGAATATTTTAGGCGAAGAAGTAGAAATAAATGGAGAAAAATTACCTAGGACAATAAGTAAAGAATATAGCTTTAGTCTACATGAAAAAAGTGCACTAAGAAAAGATTTGCAAGCGTGGAGGGGAAAGGCTTTTTCAGAAGAAGAATTGCAAGGATTTAATATATTAGCAGTGTTAAATAAAGCATGTCAATTACAGATTATTTTAGAAGAAAAAAATAATAAAAAATATAACAATATAGCAGGAATAATGTCACTACCAAAAGGTAGTAATGTACCTAAATTAGAGAATACATATTATTTTGATATGGAAAATGCAGAAACTTGGGAAAATTATTGCAAAATACCTAATTGGATACAAGAGAAAATTAAAAAAGCAGAAAATCTAGAAAGTACAGGATTTGAAAGATACGTAAAAGAATATGATGAAATGCTAAAAGAACAACAAATAAAACAAGAAGAAAATGATCCAGAGATAATTGCTCCAGCAGATGACCTTCCATTTTAGGAGGTGTCTGTGATGTGGCATGAAATAGAAGAAACAATGCAAAAAGCAGAAAAATCATTATCTGAATATAAAAGACTAAATGAAGAATATGCTAGGAAAGAATATGAGTATAGAACAGCATTAAGCAAAAGGTTATTACAAAGAAAAACAGAAGGATATGCAGTTACAAACTTATCAGATATAGTTCGTGGAGAAGAGGATATAGCAAAATTGAAATTCGAGAGAGATGTAGCAGAAGGGCTAAAGAATAGTGCTGAAAAAGGTACAGACTTTTATAAGCTTTATGCAAAGCTAATGGAGGCACAAACATCACGAGAGTGGGGACAAGCTAAATATTTATGAAAAGCATTTTACAAAATCGAAAAGAAAGCTATATCTCTGGTAGTACATATAACTTAGAAGAACATCATATTTTCTTTGGCACAGCTAATAGAAAAGTAAGTGAAAAAAATGGATTTAAAGTATATCTAACAGTAGAAGAACATAGAGGCACTTATGGAGTACATGGAAAATTTGGAAAAGAGTTAGATATAAAACTAAAGCAAGACGCACAAATAAAATATGAGAAAACTCATACAAGAGAAGAATTTATAAAGTTAATAGGAAAAAGTTATTTATAAGCAACGAGGGTAGGACATAAATTACTGCCCTCGATTTTAACGAAAGGAGAAAGACATGAATTACATTAAACAGGTAAACACATTCTATAAATTGATACAAAACAATCCTTTAAGCTCTAACGCACAGTGCTTATATAACTATTTGTTAAATAAGAACAGTGAACTTGGTTGGGTAAAAGAATTTACAGTATCTAATATGATAGTTTGTGGTTATACAGGTTTAAGCAGAAAGACACTTGATAGAGTAAGAAATGAACTAAAACAAAAAGGTTATATAGATTATAAAAAAGGAATTTCAAATCAAGCAGGAAAATATTCGATAGTCAGATTTGACACACAAGATGTCACACAAAATGACACACAAGATGTCACACGGTATGACACACGAAGTGTCCACATTAAATAAACTAAACAAAACTAAAATAAAAAAAGAAGATATTAAGAAAAAATATGGTGAAAATCAAAATGTCTTATTTACTGATAAAGAATATGAAGAAGTCAAATCTTATTTTCCTAATGACTATAAAGAAAGAATACAAGACCTAGATAATTATATTCAAAGTACAGGTAAGAAATACAAAGATTTTGTTGCTACTTTAAAAAATTGGGCTAGAAGAGATGGATATAAACCACCAAATGGAAAACAGAGTCAGCAAGAGGAATTAAAAGAAGTTGACTTATCTGGTTTAACAGCAGAAGAATATGGATTACTAATGAAAAAGAAAATAACGATAGAAGAGTTAATCGAGAAAGGAAGAGTACATGTGGGATGAAGAAATAGAAAAAGCAATGTTATATTACATAATTTTTGAACATGAAGATTATTTGCTTGATGAAAATGATTTTGTAGGAGAGAGAAATCAAAAAATCATAAAAGCAATAAATGAGTTAAAAGCAGAAAAACAAGATATTTCTATAATGTCTATAAAATCTAAAATAAAAGCAAATAGTAAACAAGTGTTAGACTATTTAATAACACTTGGAGAGTATATAAGAATAGTATCTGGAGAAGAGGCTTACACAAGACTAATTGAATTGTCTAAGAAAAGAAAACTAGTAAGATTATTAGATGTAGAAAGGCAAGAAATCATAGATTGCGAAAATATTGATATTGTAGCAGAAAGAATTATAAAAGAGATAAACAAAGTTGAGCAGATAAATGAAAAAGAAAAAACTTTTCTGCAACAGGTTGTAGATGTTACTGAACAAATAGAACAAAATACTTTAAAAGGTACAGATTATTCATTATATACAGGAATAACCGACTTAGATAATATGACGTGTGGATTACACAAACAAGAATTGACGATAGTTGGTGCAAGACCTGGAGTAGGAAAAACAACACTTGCATTGCAGATTGCTGAACATATAGCTCAGAAAGGAATTGAAACAGCTTTTATAAGTCTAGAAATGTCAGATTTTCAAATAATACAAAAAATGTTAACAAAGAAAACTAGAGTAAAAAGTTACAAGATGAGATTAGGAACATTAGAAGAGCAAGATTTTGAAAAAATAGGGATAGCAAGTGCAGAAATAGCAAAGTTACCAATTCATTTAATAACAAACGCAAGAACAATACAGCACATAGAGAATATAACAAGAAAATTAAAAAACAAAAATAACCTAGGATTGTTAGTAATAGATTACATACAGCTTATAAAGAATAAAGGCAAATTTAATAATAGAGAACAAGAAGTGGCAGATATCACAAGAACACTTAAGTTGTTAAGCTTAGAATTAGATATTCCAATTATAGGCTTATGCCAGCTTAATAGAAATGCAAGCAAGAATGAACCTACTCTAGCAGATTTAAGAGAGTCTGGTTCGATAGAACAAGATGCAGATAATGTATTGTTTTTATATCAAGAAAATGAAAGCGAAGATAATATCGTAGATATAACATTAAAGATAGCAAAACAAAGAGCAGGAGAGACAGGAAAAATATATTTGAAATTTAATAAAGCAAATAGTGAATTTAAAGGAGTTATAAGATGTTAACTACAAGTGAAAAGATAATATTTTATTTAACATTTGCAAAATCAAAATTAAATTTAAAATGTGAGAAGCATAGAAAAGCAAAAGAAGAAATTGATAAATTGATAAAAGAGTTAAAGGAGAGTGAGAACAAATGAATAGAAACATAAAGAAAACAGTTTATAAGATACTACAAGAAGATAGTTATGCAAGAGAAGATGACTGGTACTTAATACAGCAAGTTTTAATGGAATTATTACCCTGCAATTCAGGAACAGCATTTGGACAAGTGTTACAAGGTATGAAAGTGAAAGGAATAAGTTTTGAAGCAATAACAAGACAGAGAAGAAAGTTTCTCGAGGAAAATCCACAACTTAAAGTGGAAGATGTGGAAAAGATAAGACGAGAAAAGGAAGAAAAATATATTTTAGAATATAGTAATCATATTCCAAGAATAAATTAGGAGGATATATATGAGTAAAGAAAATCAATTTAATTTAATATGGACTTTAATATTTTTTACATTTGTAACAATATTAGCATTTATATTTCAAAATGCAAATGTGCTTTGGTTGTTAATTTTATGGACAGCAGGATTGGAAACATAAATATGAAAAGACAATTAATAGAAAGTTGCAGAAAAGCAATAGAAGATGGTAGATGTCTTGGATGTACCGCATTAGCAGATGAAAATTTCATAGGTAATATAAATTGTAAGTACAGTAAGATACCTACCGCACAGGAAAGCATAAAGCAGATAAAGATTAATTTAGAAATACAGGAGAAAATGAAATTATGAGTATAAATAGTAAGAAAAAAGGAGCAAAAGGAGAAAGAGAGTTAGCCAGTAAATTAAGAGAGTATGGATATAGTTGTAGAAGAGGACAGCAATATAATGGCTTAGAAGGAGAAGATGTAGTAGGACTAGATTATATACATTGTGAAGTAAAAAGAGTAGAAGCATTGAACTTAGACGGAGCAATGGAACAAGCTAAAAGAGATAGTAAAAATAATCAAATACCAGCAGTTTTCCACAGAAAAAACAATAAAAAGTGGAAAGTTACAATGGAACTAGAAGATTGGATTAAATTATATAACGAATATTATTCAAGTATGAAATTAAGGGAAGGTAAAAGATGAAAGATAAAACAAAATATTATAGTAAAGAAACATTTAAACAAGAAAAGAATATAGAACTAACAGTAGTGCTAATATGTGCGTTCTTGATACGGATTTATAGCAGGATATATATGTATGAACAGTGCAATAGAAGAAAGACAAGAGATAAATATAGTAGAAAGCGAGGAAAAGTAATGATAATAGTAAGTCAAGATAAAAAAACAATAATAAATTTTGAAAGCATAACAAGAGTAAGTATAGTACCACCAGTAGAAAAAGGGTATAAGTATTCAATAGCAATCAATGGTTGTTTAGATTTAGGATATTACGAAACAGAAGAAAGAGCAAAAGAAGTATTACAAGAATTAGTAAAAACATATTCTAGTTATTTAACATTAAATGGAGGACCTGCATTACTACAAGGTCAAACTGATATAGCACCTGCTATATTTAATATACCAAAAGTGTATGAAATGCCAGAAAAATAAAAACAAAGGAGGAATAATTATGGCATTTGATTTAGATAATGAAGAACTAAGAGCAACAAGAAAGTTGCATGGACTAAATGATGATTTATATAAAAATGAAAAAGAACAAATGAGTATAGGCAAAATAATAGACAATATTATTGAAAATCCAACTTTTTTTATTAGTCAACTAAGCAAAATGTGTAATGAATGTAAAAAAGAAAATGAAAATTTAGAAATAAAATTAAAGAATAAACAAGCAGAAATTAATTATTTGAGAGGACAATTATCTGTTTATGAAAGAAATTTATCAAAACAAGATAAAAAGTTACATGGGTTAGATAAAGGAGTAAACGACAAAAATTTTGCAAAAATAGAAGAGAGATTGATAAATTTAATTAATGACTTTAGAGAAAATGAACTTAAAGTATTCGATATTATAACAGAAGAAGGGAAATATAACTTAGCAGATGATGTAGAACACATATTAACAGAACGAGAACAAGATAAAAATAGAATAAAAGAATTAGAAAAAAAACTAGAGAAAGCTAATAAACAGCTAGATTTAGATTATGTAGACGATAATTACATAACAAAAGAAAAAGTAAAAGAATTAGAAGAAGAAAGCAAAAAGGTGTTAGATTTAATATTTGAATATGGACAAATAGATGGAGGACATCACAAAATGTGGGTAATAGACCAGATAGTAAGAATATTAACAAAAGATAAATACAATGAATGGATTAAAAATTATGTATATGATGAAGAAACTGGAGATACTTACAGTTGGGATAAAGGTATTGCTCCATAACAAGAACTTTTAGAAGGAGGTAAATAAAGAGATGAATAATTATGGTTATACAGTAATAACTACAGAAGAATATAAATCACTTATTGAAGATATAAATAACAAAGAGAAATGTATTAGTGAATTAAACAAAATTAATAAAGAAGAAAATAAAAGATATAAAATTTTTGAAAATTTATTTCTTGAAAAAATGATGAAAAACGAAGAATATTATTTAGAGGACATGAAAAACGTTGATATTACAGATTATAGTTATCTGCAATTGTTTAATGAATTTTTAAAAATCGGAATAGATGACATGAACTATATAAATTCAAAAATTCATGAATTAAAACATAGATATGATAGTAAGCTATCAGAAAATGAAGAGATGAAATAGAAAAATATTTAAAAGATGAGCAAGAAAGAGAGGTGTTAGACAATGACAAAAGAACAAGAAGAAGCAATAAGCACAATGCAACATTGGATAGATTACGAAAAAAGAAACAAAGATAAAATTCAGAAGGCAGATGAATTAATAAACATACAAGAAACAGTTTTATCTATGCTAAAAGAACAGCAAGAAGAAAATAAAAAGAAAGATAAAATAATAGATTTAATGACAGAACATATAGTAAGTAGTGCAATAGTAGACGATACAGTATGTGCAATAAAATGTGATTGTGAAACAGATATTGAAGAAGATTGTACACACGAGAAAATGCTTAATTGTACAAAACAATATTTTAAAAGTAAAGCAGAAAAGGAGTAGAGAAGATGGAAATAAAAAAATTAGATTTAAAATTAGAAAAAGGACACGCAGTATGTTTTGATTTTGACGGAGTGATACATAAATATAGTAAAGGTTGGCAAGATGGGAATATTTACGACGAATACAATAAAAATGTATTAGATTTAATGTTATTTTTACAAAAGGCAGGAATACCAATTTTTATATGTTCTACAAGAGAACCATACCAAATAATTAGTTGGTGGAATAAACAAGGATTTTGGTGTGAAGCAGTAAGAGTAAATGACAATGAAACATTTTGGAAAGAAACAAATTTAATAGGAGTAACTAATAGAAAATTGCCAGCACAAATGTATATTGACGATAGAGCATATAAATATAATGGACAAACTGTAAAACAATTTATTTTAGATAATTCTACAGAGGAGAAATAGCAGTGGAAGAAATAAAAGATAGATGTATAAGTAAAAAAGAGTATTTAAAAAGAAATAATAGCGACGTTGGTTATGCTTTATATGTTCAGAACAATATAAAAAAAGATGATTATGCAAAACTTAACACAGGAGAAATAGTGAAAGTAACAGGAATTAGAGAAAATCAAGTAAATAAAAAAGCTATTTATTTTGGAGCATATGATGACGATTGGTGTGATAGTGCTGCAGTAGAAAACTTCTCAGAAAACATAATAGACTTAATAGAAGTAGGAGACTATGTGAATGGAAAATATGTAAAAGAAATAAATCAATATAAAGATGGAAAATCTATAATAGCTTTAATAGGAATTATAGATGAAAAAAATATAAAAACAATATTAACACATGAACAGTATAATGCAAATTGCTATAAAATAGAGCAAAAATAACAAACTTAATATAAAAAAAGTAGTACAAGTTTATTAAAAAAGTATAAAAATAGAACTATTCTAAAAATGTTAGGAGGAAGAAAAGTGATGTAACTATATATGGAGACGTAGAAAATATAAAGTGTGAAGGCTCAGTATCATGCGACAACGTAAAAGGAAATATAAATGCTGGAGGGTCAGTAAGCTGTGACGATGTAGGAGGCAGTATAGAATGTGGAGGAAGTGTTCACTGTGATAGTATAGCAGGAGACGTAAAAGCAGGAGGAAATATTTCTATGTAGGAGGATAATATGAAATTATCAAAAGAAGAAAGACTAGAAAAAGCATTATATAATTGGATAGATGCAAATGATGTAGTAGAAGAAGATATAACTAGAATGATAGAACGGACATAATATAAGTAAATCAAGACTAGCAACACATATAAGTGACAGTAAACAAAAGCTAAAAAGGTTAGAGTTATTATTAAAAGAGTAATTAAGAAATATAAAATAAAAAACCCGCCGAAGCGGGAAGCCACTAATCATTGGCATGGTTGAGGTATAGCCTTATAAAATAGATTGCGATTGGAATAAATATTATTGCCATGAGCCATTTTTGATTAAGAATATGATTGAATACGATGTAAACTTCAATAATGGACCAAACATAATAAAAATTCTTTCTCATCTAAAATACCTCCAAAGTCAGTAAATATATATATTATAGCATAAATCACATAAAAATTCAAATACTACACTAATAAAGAGGTGTTAGTATGACAGATGAAGAAATAATACATCTTTGGAGAAGCGGATATAGTAAAACAACAGTAGCAAAAATGTATAAGCAATCATATAACAGACAGATAGATATAATAAGATTAGATGTAAGAAATAGACACGAAGGTAAGAAAATAAGCAGTTATGAAGCATTAGCAAGAGTGGAAAAATTAATTTTAATGAGGAGGGACAAATGAAAAGAGAAGACTTGAAAGATTATCTAAACAACAAAGAATATATAAGAGAAAACATGGAAGATTTAATAGAAAGAGGAAATGAAATAAATCAATTAACATCTATATTATCGGACATGCCGAAGCGGAAGTAGAAAAGTAGAAGATAGTATGGCTGAAAAGCTAGTTACATATATAGACGATAAAGAAGAACTATTTAATGAGATACTAGAATTAAAAGATAAACAAAAGAGGATATTATTACAGCTTAAAGAAGTAAAACAGCCATATAGGAATGTTTTGTATAAAAGATACATAAAAGGAAAGAATTTTGTGAAGATAGCAGATGAAATGCATTATGATTATGATTACACAAGAAAAATGCATGCAATTGCATTAAATAAGTTTGAAAAAGTAGCACAAACATAAAAGAGGTCACAAAAAGTTATTGAAAAACACAATTAGAATATGATTTAATTATAATAGCAATAAATGATATAGACAACAAAATAAAAACGTAAAAGTGCTAACGATGACGGAAAATGACGTAAAAATGTAGAAAAAGTCGACAAAAAACAACAAAAAGTGTTTACATTTTTTAAAAATACTAGTATAATAATAGTGATACAGAAATGTATCGGGTAATAATTGAAAAAATAATTGCTTTATTATTTCATTCATGATTATTACCTCCTTTCAATATTGAAAGACAATAAGTGTTAAAAAAGAAGGACAAAAAAAGACTAGAGCTGCAACTCTAGTCTTTTGCATTAATCAAACAATTTGAGAATCAAATAGATAATGACTAATGCGACAATAAGTGTTAAGTTTTTCATATGTACCTCCTTTCCAAAGAAGATAAAAAAAAGAAGGGATATGGAAGGACAAAAATATTATACGACAAAATACATAATTAATCAAGAAAAAATATTACACTAATATTACAGAGCTTATCGAATAGATAGGCTCTTTTTTTATGTAAAGGAGAAAATGATGAAATTATGTGATACATGTAAAAATACTACATGTGAAAAGAAATTAATAATAGTAGAAAAGAACAATTTAACAATAATAAAATGTTTAGACTATAAAAAAGACGATAGTAAGATACAAGGCTATAAAAAGCAGTTGAATAGAACAGCAAAGCAACAAGATACATTAATGAAGTTGAATATATAAAAGGAGAACAACTATGCTTAAATTTAAAATAAACAATGCAGAATGGACAATAAAAGAAGTATCAGAAGCAGAAATAAACAATGAAATGAAGAATGACTATACTATGGGAGTTACAATATATAAAACACAAGAAGTATTGTTACTAGAAAATCAAGCAAACATTATAAAAACGCTAAAACATGAATTAATACACGTATGGCTTTATGAATATGGACATAGACAAGATGATGAGAAGAAATTTGAATTTGAAGATATATGCGAGATAGTTGCAAGTAGTAATGATTTTATTAATGAAGTAGTAGAACAATATGTAAATAACGATAATAAAATTCATGTAAATAATGAAAATTGGGAAAATTTATCGGAAGAAAAAAGAAAAGAATTACTAGAAGAAATAAAAAAACAATCAATACGAAGGTTATCATGTTAAGAGGTTTAACAATGAATATTAATCAAAATATAAATAAATTATTATATGCATTAAAACAAAAGGGACAAATATATAGAATAAATAGTTTTAAATTTTATAGTGAAAAGAATGATAGATATGCTACAAAATACCAGATATTAAAAAGAGAATTAAAACCTATTGAAAACTTTGTAACATTAGAAGATGAGGAAGTAGAATTTGAAGAAAAATATAAAGTTGATTATGAATGTTATAGCAAAGTAGATTTAATGAAATATTTAGCAGAAGAATACAGAAAAGGAAGTGAGGCTGGTGGAAAATGATTATAGCAAATTAACAGAAAAGCAAAAAAGATTTATAGATTATTATATAGAAACAGCAAATGCAACAGAAAGTGCCAAAAGAGCAGGCTATAGTGAAAAAACAGCAAAAAACATTGGCGCTGAAAACTTAACAAAACTTAACTTTTTTATTCAAAAGAAGTTAGAAGAAAAAGAAAATAATAGAATAGCCTCACAAGATGAAGTACTACAGTATTTGACAAGAGTTATGCGAGGAGAAGAAAAAGACCAATTTGGGTTAGACGCTTCTTTGCAAGATAGAACGAAATGTGCAGAACTTTTAGGAAAAAGATATGGAACATTTGTGGAGAAGAAAGAACTTACAGGTGGGTATAGAGTAGAATTAGTAGATGATGTAAATGAGTAATGAAAGAATAAGCTTACAAGAAATCGTTGGTAAGGGCTATTCTACCTTTTGGGATTTCAAAGGAGATGAAATAATAATTCAAGGCTCGAAAAGTAGTAAAAAATCAAAGACGGCTGCACTAAGATGGATGAAATTACTAAAGCAATATCCTAGAGCCTGTTTGTTAGCTACAAGGGATACAGAAAAGACAATTCGTGATAGTGTATTTGCTGATTTGAAATGGGCAGCCAAGAAAATTAAAACATATGATGAATGGGATTTTATAAAAAGTCCATTAGAAGCAACAAATAAAGAAACAAAACAAAAGATATTTTTCAGAGGTCTTGATGACTGGCAAAAGATAGCCTCAATAACAATAGATGACCCAAACTTAGTGCTATGCTGGGTATGGTTTGAAGAAGCTTTTGAGATAGAAGAAAAGGATACTTATGACAAAGTAAGAATGTCTATAAGAGGTAAAATGCCAGAAGGATATTTTAATCAATCATTAGCAACACTAAACCCTTGGTCAGACCAACATTTTATAGTAAAAAAGATAACTAGTAAATTGACACCAAATGAGAAAATTCTTGAAGAAAAAGGCAAACAAGAAATTATAGTAGAAGACGAACAAGAATTTATTTACAATGGGGAAAAAGTAAAAGAAAAAGTAAGTCAACTACTAATGATAACAAACTATAAATTAAATGAGTTTTTAGACATAAAAGATTATGCTAGGTTTGAGAAAAAAAAGAAAGAAGATTACGAAGATTATAAAACATCTGGATTAGGCATGCCTGGAATAAGCAAAGGACTTATATTTAAAAATTGGCATATCGAAGATACAGAAAAATATAAAAACACATTTGAATTAATTAGAAGAGGTTTGGACTTTGGGTATAGTTCAGACCCTTCTTGTTTTTTACAATTTAGTGTGGATACTAGACATAAGAAAATATATGTATTTGATGAATTTAGTGCTTGTGAGTTGGACAATGAACAATTAGCTAATTCAATAAGACCAAGGATGCCAAGATATGGCTTAGTAAAATGTGATAGTGCAGAGCCTAAATCAATAGCAGAATTAAATAAATATGCAATAAATGCAGTACCAGCACAGAAAGGACCAGATAGCGTACTACACGGAATTAAATGGCTGCAGGGGTATGAAATAATAGTAAGCCCTAGATGTAAAGGATTGATAGAAGAATTAGGTTTATACAGATGGAAAGTAGACAAGTATGGGAATCCATTAGAAATTCCAGAAGATAAGAATAACCACAGAATAGATGCACTTCGTTATGGAAGTGACGATTTATATTTAGCAAGTTAGGAGGATAACATGACACAGACAGAGAGTATAAACAGTTCATTACCAAATCTAGATAGTGAATTAATAAAACAATTTCTTAAAGATGATATTGTAAGTCCATTAAAACGACAAATGCGAATAGGACAAAGATACTATGAAGGGAAACACGATATATGTTTTAAAAAGTTAAATGAATATACAATAATAGGCAAAGAAAAAGATGAAGCAACAGGAAAAGAAAAAGAAATAAAAAAGACAATAGAAATACCAAATAAATCGTTAGTAAAAGTGGCTCATAGATATCATTGGAAGTTAGTCAAACAAAAGCAAAACTATGTTGTAGGAAAGCCAATTACAATATCGTATGAACCAATAATAAATAGTGAATTAAACGAAGAACAAAAAAAGAAGCTAAAGAAAATCAACAAGAAAATAGTTGATAAATTTTGGAATGTATTAGGAATTAGTTTTGATAACTTCTTAAAAGAAACTGTTGCAAATATGTCAAACAAGGTAAATGCTGTTTGGCATATTTTTTATGATGAACATGGAAACCTTAAATACTGTAACGTAGAGCCACTTGACATTATAGACATATATGATACAAAAACACAAAAAATATTAACAGATGTGTTACATAATTATCAAATAATAGACAATGGAAAGAAAAAAAGATATGTAGAATGGGAAACAGCGAACGAAACAAAATATTTTATAGAAGAAACTAACGAATTAGCCGATACACAAGAATATCTGTTAGATGTAAATAGAATTAATCCAGAGCCACATTGGATAACTAAACAGTTGTTTAATGGTCAATTAGTTAAAGAAGAGTCACATGGCTGGGGTAAAGTGCCATACATAATTATAAAAAATAATGAAGAAAGACAAACAGACTTAGAGCCAATAAAAGACTTAATAGATGCTTACGATTTAATTAATTCTAACTTTATTAATACAATAGAAGATTTAAAAGAATTTATATATAAAATAAATGGATATGGAGCAGAAAGTCTTGTAGAGTTGGTCGAAAGAATAAAGATAATGGGTATTATTAGAAATAATGATGCAACAGGAAAAATTGAAACGGAGACAATACCATTTCCATACGAAGCAAGACAAATAATCTTAAAATTATTAGAAGAAAAAATATATGAATTTGGAAGAGGAGTAAATACTAATAGAAGCGAGCTAATAGGACAGGCACCTTCTGGGTATTCATTAGAGTTTTTATACACTGATTTAGACTTAAAAGCTGATGAGTGTATATCAAATTTAACAGAGGGATTGTATCAATTATTTTGGTTTATAGCAGAACACTTAAAAAGAAAAGGAGAAGTACCTCAGGACTTAAATATATTTGATTTTAAATTTACTTTTAATAAATCAAGAATCTTCAATACGGCAGAGCAAATAAATATAATAAACAATGATACAACTATAAGTATAAGAACTAAACTAGAAAATCACCCATACGTTGACGATGTAGAACAAGAATTGCAAAGAATAAAAGAAGAAAAAGAAGAAAATATGAAAATGCAAAGTCAAATGTTTAATAATAGTGGGGGATTTGAGCCACATAAAGACGATGACACCGAATAGTAGGAGGTGTTATTTTTTTATGGCTAGAAAACCTATTAATTACTGGGAAATACGTTCTACAGAATTAATGAAACGTATAGAAAAAAGGACAGAAAATACGATAAATAGTCTTATAAAAGCTTATGAACAAGCGACAAAAGATATAAATAAAGAAATAACTAAAATTTTTAAGAATTATGCGAAAGATACAGGATTAAAAAAAGAAGATTTATTGCAGTTGTTAACTAAAAAAGAAACTGAACAATATTACAACAATCTATTAGAAGTAATAAACAATAATATAACAGATGAAGGCATAAAAAAGAAGCTGTTAGCAAAGTATAATGCTCCTGCTTATTCATATAGAATTAGTCGATATGAAGCATTGCAACAAAATATAGATGTAGAACTAAAGAAACTAGCTAATATAGAGCAACAAATAACAGAAATAAGATACGTAGACACAATAAAAGAAGGTTACTATTATACTATATTTGATATACAAAAAGGCACAGGGATAGGATTTAGTTTTGCAAAAATAGACAACAGAACAATAAATTTACTTTTAAATGAAAATTGGATAGATAATGCGAATTTTTCTCAAAGAATATGGAAAAATAGTGAAAAGTTAGGATCATATTTAAGAACACAATTAACAGCTGCTTCTTTATCAGGAAAGTCTATAAATAAGATAGCACAAGAATTGTCTGATTACATGAATGTTGGACTATATATGGCGGTTAGATTAGTTAGGACTGAAACGAACCACTTCGCCAACCAAGCAGAGTTACTGTCTTATAAAGAGTGTGGTATAGAGAAATATGTATATATAGCAACTCTTGATAAAGTTACTTGTAGTCGATGTGCAAAACTAGATGGAAAGAAATTTTATGTTAAAGATGCAAAAGAAGGAGTAAATTATCCCAATATGCATGTTAACGATAGGTGCACAACTGTATCTTATTTTGATGAAAAGGAATTAGAAAACTTAACAAGAATAGCAAGAGACCCAGTAACAGGTAAAAATTACTATGTAGACCAAAATATGACTTATGATGAATGGCGAGAGCAAGTAGATAGCAAATATGGAAAAGGAACACTTGAGTTAGAACATAAGAAATATACAAACTTAAAAACAGACAAAGAACAATATAAAAGATATAAGAAAGTTTTAGAAAAGGAAGTTGTGCCTGAAAAGTTTGAAAAATTCCAAGATTTGAAGTATAATAATATAGAAAAATATAATGATTTAAAAGGGTATTATAGGTATAAATCAAATTATCCAGAAAGTAATAGAGAGTTTTACGAAGTGAACAACAAAGTTAAACAATTGGTTAATATAAAGCAAGTGAAAGAAGGTATAGGAACAGCAGTAAAACCTAATATTACGGATATTAAAATAAGTAGCATAAATACTCACGCAGAAAAAAGAATGCAACAAAGAGAAATAACGAAGGATATGGCACAATCATACATAGATAATGCAGTTATAGAATTTGCACAAAATAATAAAAGATTATACATATCTAATAAAGGTGCGACAGTATTGTTAAAAGAAGATAAAAGGTTAATATCTACATACTCTAGCAAAGATTTTAACGAAGGAATATTGAAAATATTGGAGGTTATAACTAATGGAAGATAATATAGAATGTCCATTATTAAATAAAATAATAGACAATGGATATTGTTATGATATAAATATGGTAAATAGCGAAATGATAAAAGAAAACATAATAGAAGATAAAATAGATAAGGAAAAAGCAAAAGAAATATGCAAAAAATGCAAATATAAACCATTTTAAGAAAGGGAATATTTAATGGAAGAAATATGGAAGGACATTAAAGGGTTTGAAGGGACATATCAGATTAGTAATTTTGGTAGAGTTAAATCATTAGCACGAATAATTAATAATAATGGTGGACAAGTGATGAAATCTGAAAAGATAAGAAAACAGCAATTAACACCAAAAGGATATTTAAGTGTAAGAATATCTTGTGGTAGTAAAAAACAAAAATATCAAGTACATAGATTAGTAGCACAAGCTTTTATACCTAATCCAGATAATAAAGAAACTGTAAATCATAAAAATGGAATAAAAACGGATAACAGAGTAGAAAATTTAGAATGGGCTACTCAAAAAGAAAATGTAAGACATTCTTGGGGGAATGGGTTAGCAAAGATGACAGAGAATAAATTAAAAACTTGTAGAGAGAATGGAAGAAAAGTTGGAAAAAACAATGTTTTAGTAATGCTGAAAAAGAAACCACCAGAGAAAAAAGGAAAAGAAAATCCTCGTTCAAAAGCAGTAATTCAATATGATAAGAGTATGAATAAAATTGCAGAGTATGATTGCATAAAAGAAATAACTAGGAAGCATGGATATGACAATGGCTTTATAATAAAATGTTGCAAAGGAAAATACAAAACAGCTTATGGCTATATTTGGAGATATAAAATAAATTAGTTATTAAAATTTTATAATTATAAATTAAGACGCAGACGTGCGTCTTATTTTTATGCCTTTTTGGAGATTGCAGGCGTAAAAGAACAACTTACAAACACATACGAGAAGCAACCTCGTAAAAAGCGTAATGGAGGTAAAAAAATGATTAAAGAATTATTAAAAAAATTAGGTTACACAGACGAAGATGTAACAAAAATTGAACAAGGTTTATCTGAGGAAAAGATATTTTTGACAAAAGAAGAAAATATCGAAGAAAGATATTCTAAATTGAAAGCTCAAAAAGAAGAACTTGAAAATAAAGTTCAAACATTAACTGAGACTAACACAAATATTCAAACAGAGTATGACAGCTATAAAAAAGGCTCGATTACTCAAGAAGAATATGAAACAAAAGTAAAAGAGATACAAGATGAAGCAGATGCAAAAGTTAAGAAAAATGACTTCGATAGTAAGTTATCATTGAAACTAATGGGAAAAGAAATTAATGCAAAAGACTCAAAAGACATTATAGCTAATTTAGACATTTCTAAAATCAGCTTAGACGGAGACAACTTTATTGGACTAAATGAACAAATAAAGAGTTTAAAAGAAAGAAAATCTTATTTATTCAATGAAGAGCAAACTATTATAGAAGGACAAGAAGGAGCTGGCAAACAAAAAATAAATGATGGCAAGCCAGATTTAAGCAAAATGTCGTATGACGATATTTGCAAATATTTGGAAGAAAATCCAGATGCAGAAATTTAATAGAAAAGGAAGGTAAAAAATATGGGAAAATTTGATGCAAAAAGTTTTAATGAGAAAGCTTTTAAGTACTCTGTAGATAGAGTACCAAACTTAAAAACTAACGAGCTAAAAAAATCAAAAGCGTTAGTTGGAAATAAAGATATTAGAGATGTATTTACAAGCGAAGATGGTGCACAATATGCAAGAGTTGCAATGAGAGGTTTAGCAGAAGGAGATGCAGTAAATTATGATGGACAAACAGATATTACTGCAACAACAACTAAAACATTTGAACAAGGTATGATAGTTGTAGGTAGAGCAAAAGGTTTCGTAGAAAAAGACTTTTCTTACGATATAACAGGTGGAAAAGACTTTATGGAAAATGTTGCTGAACAAATTGCTGAATATAAAGACGGACTAGATCAAAAAACTATATTAGCAGTTCTAAAAGGTATATTCGCTATGACAGGAACAAAAGAAACAGAATTTGTTAATAAACATACAACAAAACTAAGTGGAAAAATGGAAGCTACAACTTTAAATACAGCAACTAATAAAGCTTGTGGAGCAAATAAAAAGAAATTTACAATGGTATTTATGCATAGTGATGTTTCTACAGGTTTAGAGAACTTAAATTTAATTGAAAGACTAAAATATACAGACAAAGATGGCATTACAAGGTCATTAGATTTAGGAACATGGAATGGAAAATTAGTAATAGTTGATGATGATATGCCAGTAGAAGAAGTTGCTGCAACATATGAAAAAACTGCTGATACTGATATAGTAGAAGGTAAAACATATTATACAAAATCAGGAAGCAACTATAATGTAGTAGCAAGTCCAGCTAAAGAAAGCATAAGTACATATTACGAGTTAAAAGATGAAGCTCATACAGAATATACTACTTATGTTTTAGGTAATGGAGCTATATCTTATGAAGATTTAGGAGCAAAAGTACCTTATGAAATGGATAGAGACCCAGCCAAAAATGGTGGACAAGATACATTATATATTAGACAAAGAAAATGTTTTGCACCATTTGGAATTTCTTATGAAAAGAAATCACAAGTAACTGCATCTCCAACTGATACAGAATTAGCAAATGGAGCTAACTGGGCTTTAGTTAATTCTGGAGAAGATACAGAAGGAGATAGAAGTTATATAAACCATAAAGCTATTCCAATAGCAAGAATAATCTCTAGAGGATAAGAGCCAAATACTCTTATCCTTTTTAGGAGGTAATAATGGACTTATTAAACAAAGTAAAAGAAAGATTAAATATTCAAAATAATGAATACGACAAGAAAATTCAAGGCTATATTGATGATATTACTGATAAAATAAAATCTCTTTGCAAAAGAAAAGATTTACCACAAGAACTGGAGTATTTGGTTATTAGATATGCAATGAACTGTTATCTCTACTATAAGGATAAAGATGACAGCAATAATGAAAAATTACAAGTAACTAGTACAAGTGACAATGGCCAAACTGTAAGTTTTAAAGTAACAGAAACAGTTTCTAAAGATGATGTTGATTTAGACAAGCTTATTGCAAACAATATGGATGAAATCAGCAATTATGCATTTATGCGGATGGTAGGAGTTGGTAATAATGAAAATACTAGAACAATTTAAACAAGTAATAGCAGATACTTTCTATGACAAAGATATAGAAATATGGACTGAAGGAACTATAAAAGATAATGAAGGTGCAGTAATAGGAAATGGTAAGCTAGAAAAGATAGATAGTTTTAAAGGTAATTTTCAATTTAGTACAAGAGAATATATTCAAAAAGAATATGGACAAGAAATAGAAGCTAATGCAATAGTTACTTGCGACAAGGCAGTAGCTAAAATTGGTAATATACTTGTTTATAATAACAAAGATTATGTTATAAAAAGTAAAATTGCATCAGACAGTCATATCACTCTTTTAGTAGAAGGAGATGATTAAATGTCTAACATAAAAGGATTAGATGAGTTGCTTGCCAATTTATCACGGTTTAGGTGGAGATATAAAACAATCTTGCTTAAAAGGTGGAAGAAGAGGCATGAAAAAAGTGCAAAAAAATGCAAAACTACTTTGCCCAGTTGATACAGGAGAACTAAGAAATTCTATAAAAGAAGATGGACAAATAACATCTGAAGGAGTAAATTGTCAAGTTTATACGAATTGCGAGCATGCAGCTTACGTAGAGTTTGGTACAGGAGAGAGAGGAAGAGAAAGCAATATAGATAGACCAAACGGAATATCTTATAAAGCTGACTGGAAAGGTCAGACAGCACAGCCTTATTTATCTCCAGCGTATCTTCACGCTAAAAATACAGGAGAAGTAGAACAAGAAGTAATAAAATCAGTACAACAAGACATAAAAAAATTGGAGAGTGGTAAATAATGATTAATCAAAAACCAACCGTATATCAAAAACTAGAAGAATTAGAAAAAGAAAAAAAAGCAGACCAAGTATGTGAAGAAGGCTCACAAAATTGGGCTAACGACAAAATAGTTACATATATGGAACTCCAAAATGAGCCTTCAGATTATGGAGATGATGAAGAATATAGTAGTGCATTAGCAATAAAAGCGGATGCATATACAAAATCATCAAGTGAAACATCTAAGCTGGCTATTGAGGTAGTTAAAAAAATGAAAGATTTAGGTTATGAAAGAACATTATATTTAGATGTAATAGATTTAGAAAGTAAATATAAACACAAAACAATGCGTTTTGAAAAAGAACAATATTTAGAAGAGGAGTAAAACTTCTCTTTATTTTTTATATAGAAGGAGGATAAAATATGGCCAAAAAATATTTAAAAGGTTTTAGTGGGTTAAGAATATTCCCTATAACATCAAACACAGAAGATGAGTATATTGTTGAAAAAATGATAAAAGTTCCATCAGCTCAAAAATTATCGAAAGAGGAACAAGCTGAATCAGAAGATATCTTAGCCGATGACGGAATCTGGGATACAGACTCAGATGTAACAGGAGAAGAAGTGACTATTACTCTTGCTGAATTATCTAATGAATTAAGGGCAAAACTACGTGGAGGAAAGTATAGTGAAGAAACAAAAATTTACTCTTTTAGCAAGGGGGATGTTGCTCCAGAGTTAGCATGTTCATTTAGAGGACTTTTGGCAGACGGAACATATAGAATGTGGAAATATTATAGATTTAAAGTTTCTACAGTAAAAATGGACTTAGAAACTAAAGGAAATAGTAAAACAGGAGTAGAAATTACTGGTAAGTTCTTAGAGAGAGCTTGTGACGGAAAATTCTATGATATCAAAGATACTGAAACAGGTAATGCAGACTTAACATGGCTTGATACAATAGAAAAAGTACCTGCTGACGATTTAGAGTAAAATTAATTAAAAAAGGGACTATATGAACTATACCCCAAAAAGTAGAGTTCAATATGTCCCTTTTTTAATTATAAACAATAAAAGGAGAAAAATATGGCGAAAAGTAATGAAAGTTTAAGTTTAAATGAAACAGTAAAAATGTATGGTGTAGAGATAAAAAAGATGCCTTGTGGCAAGTATTTTGAAGCTCTACAAACTTTAAAAAATTTGCCAGAGGACTTCATAAAAGAGTTATCTGACAATAAACAAGATTTTAGATTATCAGAAATGTTAAGTTTAGATAATCTAATTAATTTAATAACAAAATTATTAATGGTAGCACCAAAGTTTTTATTTAGCTTTTTAAGTAAACTACTTGATGTAGATGAAAAATACATAGAAAATGAATTATCCCTAACAGAGCTTACAGAAATATGTATAAAATTTTGGGAGATAAATAAGTTAGAAAATTTTTTCGTCCTAATGAAGCCAGTAATAAAAAATATAATGACCCTAACTGGCTTCAAGAAATAATAGTTGTTTGTAATAAAATTGGAATATCAAAATCTGAACTATTAAATAATTACTATGTAGATGAAATTCCTATAATTTTTGATAAATATGTTGAACTAAATAAAACTACAAATAAAGACGAAATAGAAGTTTCTGCAGAAGATTTTTAAATCTCTTGTAATATTTTACAATTTATTGTAGAATATTCACAGGAGGGGATTTTGTATGTGGTTTATGATATTGTTTTTTGGTTGTATAATTGCATATTTAATTTGGGCAGCCAATTATAATATAAAAAAGAGCGAAGAAAAGCATCAAAAAGAAAATGATATTAATGAAAAAGGTAATGAATATAATGCTGTATATTCAACGGAAATTAATCATATATGTGGATTACCATTATCAGAAAATTCAAGATGTATATTGCACTTATGTGATAATCAAATAGTAGTAGAGGGAACAGGACAGATATTTAAACTAAAAAAAGATAAAATAATTGATATGAATATTAAAACATCTAAAGAAGTAAGAAATTCAATTAGTGGTGCAGTAGGAGGAGCTATATTATTAGGACCTATAGGAGCATTTTTAGGAGGAAGTTCTACTGACTTCCATAGGTTTTTTATAATTATTTACGAGAACAAAGATAATGAAGAACAATGTATAAGTTTTGATTTAAAAGATGACTTAAAAATATATAAAGAAATATATAATTATATAGAACAATTTAAAAATAATATTACAGAAAAAAAGGAAATAGAATTATAGACAAAAACACATTACAGAAATGTAGTGTGTTTTATTTGTTGTTATTTTTGTGAATTAAAAATTCTATAAGGCTTTTAATTTGCTCTTTTTGAGAAGGTGTTAATTTTTTAAAATTTTCGGTAGGAAATCCAGATAATGAAGCATCGAGATTATTAATATTAGAATGAGTATTTCCTAAAAGTTCATCTATAGATACATTAAAAAAGTCAGATATTTTAAATAATATTTTTAAACTGGGATTTCTTAAACCAGTTTCATACATTGTAATAGCACTAGGAGTGATGTCTAATTTTTCTGCTAATTGCTCTTGCGTTAAATTGTTAGCCTGTCGCAATTTTCTTAATACTTGTGCAAAATGGTATAAATTACTTAAATCATTAATTTCACTCATATAAACACCTCACAATAATAATAACACAATTAGTAAAAAAAAACAAGAAAGAGATAACAAAAAGTTATTGACAAACATAACTAATTGTGATATTATTCATAACAGAAAGAGAGGTGAAGCAAATATGATTGTAAATGTTTCCAAAGAAATTGATGATTCTAAAATTCGTATGGAAAGAGCAAGACTAAAAATAAGTCAGAAAGATTTAGCTGAAAAAGTAGGGACAACAAGAGAGAAAATTAATGCAATAGAAAATGTAAAATGCAAAAAAGTAAAATATGAATTATTAGAAAAAATTGCAGATGTATTCAATATACAGATTAATGATTTATTAAAAAAAGAAGAGAGATAATGTGCGGTCGCCAAACTACAACATTATCTCGCAAGTAAGAATTTTAGTTCCTACAAATATATTGTATCACAGTAGGGGCTGAAATTCAAGTAAAAAAAATGAATGGAGGTCTTTTTATTTATGCAAAAAATTGAATATAAAATTGAGAAAGATAATGATTTTATAGGAAAAAGATATGAAAGCTATACCGTAGAAAAGCATATTACTTATGATAATGGAGAAACAGAAATAAGAACAAGAGTTGTATTTCCTCATATAGATGGAGAATTGACAGAAGAAAACTTAAACAAGTTAGTATTTCAAAAGTCAATAACAGAAGAGGAATGGCAACAATTATCACAGGAATATAGAAGTGCTTGGATAAATGGAAGAATGACAGATGAATTATGTAAAGAATTAGAAAATTTAAGACAGAAAGAAGGTGTTGCTTAATGAAAGAATATACAGAAGCATTAAAACAACATCTAGTAAACAATAGAAATTGGACGAAAACAATGTTTAAAATAGCAGGTACAATTTATAGAGGGGTAACAAATAATAGATTTACTTTAGAACAAGCAGAAGCAAAATTATGGGAAGGGAGATAAATAATATGCAAGAATTAATAAAAATTGAAGTAAGTGAAAATCAAGAACCAATTGTAAATGGAAGAGAATTACATGATGTTTTAGGAGTAGAAACACCATATAGAATTTGGTTCCCAAGAATGTGTGAATATGGATTTGTAGAAAATGTTGACTTTATAAGTTTAGAACAAAATTGTACGAAACCTCAAGGAGGTAGACCAGAGACTAATCATGCTATAAAATTAGATATGGCAAAAGAAATTGCAATGATACAGAGAAATGAACAAGGAAAGAAAGTAAGACAATACTTTATACAAGTTGAAAAGGATTTTAATAGTCCTGAAAAGATAATGGCAAGAGCATTAAAAATAGCAGAAGGGAAATTAAATATATTACAATTAGAGAATAGTCAACAAAAACAAATAATAGGAGAATTAAAACCAAAAGCTGATTATTTAGACACGATTTTACAGAATAAAGGATTAGTGACAATAACTGCAATAGCAAAAGATTACGGAATGTCTGGAGAAAAGTTGAATGAAAAATTACATGAATTAGGAGTTCAATATAATCAAAGCAAGCAATGGTTTTTATATAGCAAATATCATAATCAAGGATATACACATAGCGAAACAATCGACTTAACGCATAAAGATGGAACTAAATTTGTAAAAATGAATACAAAATGGACACAAAAAGGAAGGCTATTTCTATATGAATTGTTAAAGAAAAATGGAATTGTACCAACAATAGAAAGAGAGGTAATATAGATATGTATAAATCATACGGTTTTGGTCATAGAAAATTTGGAGAAATGGAAGTAATGATAGGCGAGGGAAGAATTTTATTTTCTAATAATTTCTTAAAAGAAAGATTAAAAGTATTAAATAAAGAACTACCAAGAGCAAGTGATATATATGACAAAGATGACTGCTGGGTAGATTTTAAAGAAGTATTTGAATATATAAAATATTCTAAAGTTGATGAAGAAACAAGATGGGAATTTGAAGAATGGATGGAAGATGTTATTAAAGACTGTGCAAGATTAGCTTAAAATATAGCATCAGATTAATCTCTGGTGCTTTTATTATGCTCGAAAAGAGGTGAAAAGATGTCAACAGAAACACAAATAGGTAAATTGGTTATAGATTTACAAATAAAAACGCAAGCATTAGAAAAGGGACTAAATACAGCTAAACAAAAACTACAAGAAATAGAGAGTAACAATAAATCGTTAGAAAATAGTAATAAAAATTTAGATGCAAGTTTTATCGCTATGTCAGCTAGTATTGTTGCAACATTGCATAGAATTGGTAGTGCTATAAAAACATGTGTAAATGAATATAACAGTTACACACAAGCAATGAGTGGTTTGCAGAATATAGCAAATTATACTGGGCAAGACATGCAACAATTAACAGAGATAATGAATAAATTTTCTAAATATGGTCTAACACAAGCAGATATAGCAACAGCGATAAAAAATTTTAGTTTAATGGGATATACAGCAGAAGACACAGAGAAAATGATTATGGCATTAACTGAAAGTGCTATTTCTAATAGACAAGCTTGTTATTCTGTATCAGAAGCAGTAAAAATGGCGTCAGAAGGATATAAAAACGGTATATCTACTTTATCTGATGCAGCAGGTGTAACAGAAAACTTATCTGTAATGGAGAGTAAATATGCGGAAAGTATTGGTAAGACAGCAAGTCAATTAACGGATGCAGAGAAAAATCAGGCATACTTAAATAGAACAATGGAAGCGGCGGCACCATTTGCAGGAGCAACTGCGCAGTACATGGAAACGTTAGCAGGAAAACAAGGAGAATATTCGCAAGCTATGCGAGAAACACAAATAGCTTATGCAGAAGCACTTGAACCTACATTAATGAAAGTAGAAGAATTTAAAACTAAAGCAGTATCCGCATTAGCAGATTTCATTTCATCAAATGAGGCAGCGACGGCTGGAGTTACTACATTTATAACTACATTAGGTTTGTTAGCAATAGCTATAACAACAGTAAAAAAAGCATATGATACATATAAGGCTAGTACATTTGCAGCTACAGTTGCTACTCAAGGTTTTACAGCAGCTCTTGCTACAAATCCATTTGGCTTGATTGCTATTGCAATTGCTGGAGTAATATCTGCGTTAGCAGCTTATACTACAGCAACTGAAAAGCAAGCAGAAGCACAATCAATATTAAATGAAAGAACAAAACAATACAATGATATATTGTCTGGAAAATATGGATATGCTGAAGAATCTATAACTAGTGCTGAACAGAGAAAGTCCGAAATAGAACAAGAAATAAGTTTATTAAATCAAATAATTCAAAAGAGACAGGAATGGGGGGAAATACTAGTATCTACTCCTTATGGTTCAGAAGAATCAAAAACTGTACAAAGTGAATTAAATGATTTAATAAAACAATATGAGGATTTAGCAAAAAAAGAAGTAGGAAATAATGAAGAAGTTAAATCATCTTTGAATAGTTTAAACAAAGAATTACAAGATTATACAAAATATTTAGATGAAGCAGATGCAGTAAAAAAGATAAGTGAAGGATTAGATACAGAAACTATAAAAAATAAGCAGAAAGAAGCGGCACAATTAAAAGTAAATGCTACTCAAATGCAAAAATATTTAGATACTGTAAAGAATAGCAAAAAATCTTCTACAGAATATCAAAATGCAGTAAAAGAATTGGCTAAGGCATATCCTGAAGCAGCAAATGCAGAAGGAATTGTTATAGCAAAAGCTCAAGATTATATTAATGCAGAAAAATTGAAAGCCGATACTGCATGGAATGCGTCGCAAGAAACAATACAATCATATATAAATATGATAAATGCAGCAATAGAAAGTCAAGATGTTCAAATACAAGTAGCGGAAAATATTGGAATAGCTTTTGAGGAAGTAAAACCAAAATTAGAAAGTGTTTTAGGCATTTTACAAGCAATGGCAGGATATCAAGCAGAAGATGTTCCTAATGTTGAGCCAGTAAGTATTAGTTATTCTACACCTTCAGTAAGTACTAGTTCAAGTAGTGTTTATGAGAATAAGAAACTAGATAATTACAAAGCACTAATAGAGTATAAAAAATCTTTAGACCAAATAAGCTTAAAAGAAGAAATATCAATGTATGAAAAAGCTCTTAATAGTTATGCAAGAACTACAGAAGAAAAGAGAGAGTTAAGAACAAAAATATATGAATTAAATAAGGAACTAGCACAAAAAGAGAAAGACATACTAGATCAACAAACTGAAGATTACGAAGCATATATACAAGAACAAAAGAATTTGCGTGGAGCTGCTTATGACGTAGCAGAGCAAACTAAAGATTATGATGCAATTATAAAAATGCACAAAAACTACTTAAATCAAATTATGAAAGATGAAAGACTTTCACTTGATGAAAGAAAAGAATTGTATAGAGAAGAATTACAAGTTATTAGAGACTATGAACAACAAAAACGCGATTTAAGAGTAGAAAGCATAGACAATACTGCATCTCAATTAAGGGATGCTATAGTAGCTCAGCTAGAAGAAATGCAAGAAAAAGACAAAGAAATGATAGACAAAAATTTAGAAGAAGTTGAAAAATGGAAGAATGCTAGAATTGATGCAATAAATGAAGAATATGATGCAAGAATAGAAGCAATAGATAAAGAACTAGAAGCATTAAATAAAGCTGAAGAACAAAAATCAAGAGATGAAGAAGATGCAGAATACGAACAGAAAAAGAAAAGATTAGAAAATTTAATTGCGTTTGAACATGATGCAACTAATAAAGCAAACTATCAAAAAGAATTAGATAAATTAATAGCGGATTATCAAAAAACATTGGACGAAAGAGAATTGCAAGATAAAAAAGATGCTTTACAAGAAGAAAAAGATAGATTACAAGAAGAGCAAGAGATTAAGATAGATGCTATAGAGGAAGAGGCGAATAAAAAACAAGAAGCATACGAACAACAATTAGAAGAATTAAAAAAATATTACGATGAGCAAATAGATATGGCACAAGAAACAGCAGAGAAGATGCTTTTAAATGTAGAAGATAATCAAGATGAAATAATAAAATTATTAGAAACATATGGAGACAAATATGAAATAACTGGACAAACTCTGGGAGAAAAGTTGGCTCAAGGAATTAATGAAGGAGCTGCTAATAAATTAGAAAACTTCATACAAAAAATACAAGATAGAATAGATACTAACATAGAAAATAAGATAAAAGAGTGGACGAGAGGTTCATATTCATATAGTGCAGGAACTAATAAGCCACAAGTAACAAATAAAACAATAAATGTATATCAGACAAATAATATAGAACAAAACCCAGAGCTACCTAGTGAAACTTATAGAAAGCTAAAGAATATAGATGAGCAATTAGCTGCACAATTAGCTGGAATTTAGGAGGTGTGAGATGCAAAAATTAGAAATTGTTAATCTAGGATTAAAAGAGAGTCTTTTACTAAATTATACAGGCAGAGATACAGAAGACATCTTACTATCTCACATTGAAGGCTTAGGTCATCCAGGAGCAACAAGTCAAAAAACACAAGGTGTTTCACAAGATGGAGAAAATGCAGAAGATGCCTTATTAGAACCACGAAACATCAAAGTAGATATAACAATTAGAACAAAGTCGAGAGAAAAACTATATGAACTAAAAAGAAAAGTGTATAGAATGTTAAATCCTAAAACATATAACAAAGAAACAGGTAAAAAAGGCGAACTGCTTTTATATTACACAAATGATTATAAGAAATACAGAATATATGCAAGAGTAGAAGATAGTGTAGACTTTAACGCAAGATTTTTAAATCATGATAAAGCTACAATATCTTTTTTATGTGTAGACCCTTATTGGTTAGATGCAGAAGGAAAAGATATAGATATAAAATCTGTAAGGGGAGGACTAACTTTTCCACTTACATTGCCAAATTGTTTTTCTTCTGTAAGTTTTTATAAAGAAGTAGAAAATATTGGAGATGAAGAAGTTGCTGTACAAATTGAGTACACAGGACCAGCCAAAAATCCAATAATAACAAATGAAACTACTGGAGAATATATAAAGGTAAATATGGAAATTGGAGAAAAAGAAAAGTTAGTAATTAATACAGCAGAAGGGCAAGAAACAGTAAATTTAATAACACCACATGAAACTATAGATGTTTATAACAATATTGATTTAAATAGTACATTTTTCAAATTAATAGTAGGAAAAAATCTTATAAGATATAGTTCGGATGCCGAAACTTCTAAAGATAGTGTAAAGATAAAAGATTACAGTAACAAGTATATGGGGGTATAGAGTATGAACTGTATTGAAATAATTAATACTGATTTTAAACTTTTGCGGTATAATTACTAATTATGAAAGCTTAATTTGTACTTGGAATTATTTCGAATGTGGTACATTTGAACTTACTATTAATAAGAATAAAGCAAATACTGAGAAACTACAGACAGACAATATGATTATAGTAAATAAAAATGACGAAAAAATACTATTAATTGAAAAAAGAGAGACCACGACAGAAAATGGCAGTAAAAAGTTAAAAATATCAGGAACATGCATAAAAGGAATAACTAAAAGAAGAATTGTGGCCACAAATGGATATGATAGAGTAGAAGAAACACAAGCAGAAAATGTAATGAAACATTATATAAAAAATCACATAGTAGAAAGTTATTATGATAGCATAAGAACTCCAGAAAGAGATATTTCTTGGATAAAAATAGCGTCTACTCAAAATAGAGGTATAAAAACTGTATGGCAGGCAAGACTAACTAATCTTCATGATGAAGAAAAACATATTGCAGAAGATACAGGAATGGGCTGGAAGGGTATATTAGACAGAAACAATAAATGTATTGATTTTGATTGCTACGAAGGTACGGATAGAAGCATAAATCAATTAGGAGATGGGAACACTCATGAAGAGTTAAGTAAATATACACACGAACAATTAAAACAATATACACATTCTCAACTAGAAGGTAACAAAAAAGTACCTTTTATTATTTTTTCAGAAAAAAAGAAAAATTTACTAAATGGAAAAGTTACAGATGATAATACAAACTATAAAAATGTAGCTTATGCAGCAGGAAAAGGGGAAGATGAAAATAGGCTTATTACTGTAATAGGTACAGCAACAGGTTTTGATAGAAGAGAAGTATATGTAGATTTAAGCAATATTGATGATCCAGACGAATTAAAAACAGAAGGTCAGAAAAAGCTTGATACATATAAAACAATAAAAAGCGTTGAAGGTAAAATATATCAGATACCAAATATGGAATATGAGAAAGATTTTTTCTTGGGAGACATTGTAACAATTGAAAGCGATGGAGTTTATGAAGACAAAAGAATTATACAAGCAAAAGAAGTATATGAAAGAAATAATATAACTGTAGAATTGGGTTTTGGAGACAAAATTCCTAGTCTAGCAGAACAAATAAAAAAATTAACACAAAAACCTATTTTGTAATAGGTTTATTTTTGTGGGAAAGGAAAGAAAATGGCAGATATTATATTGGAAAGCTTTCCATTTGATTCGATGGATGTTTTGAATACTGAGAGTCAGCAGATGGAGCCAGACAGAGAATATGCAGCACAAATTTTTAGAAAATATTTTAAAAAGTTTTTATCAAATGGCGTTTATTATGGAGATTATAATAATTATGGCGAGAACAGTATGAAGGTTGTGGCAGATGGAGGCATGAACATAAGAATTTCAAAAGGTGCTGGAATTATAGAAGGTGCTGACTTTGAAAATACTGAAGAAAGAGTTATAACTTTAGAAAGACCAATTACAAATACAAGAATAGATAGAGTAGTAGTGCAGTTTAACTCTAGTTTAGACACTAGGGCAACAAAATTAATTATAAAACAAGGAACAGGGGAAAATACAGTTGCTGAGTTGCAAAGAGACGAGAATATATATGAAATTTGTATTGCAGAAGTAACTGTAAAATCTACGACTAATATAATAGATACAGACATAACAGATAAAAGACCAAATAAACAACTTTGTGGAATTGTTAATAGTCTAATAAGTGTAGACGGAGAAGAATTATATCAAAAATTTCAAGAATATATTAATAGTTTAACTAATGATATTGCTTTTAAAAGTAAAGAAAATATTTTTACTAAAAAAATAACTGCAAGTGGAGGAATAGATGGAAATGTTAAAGGAAATTTGGAAGGTAATGCTAGTACTGCTACTAATTGTACTGGCAATGCTCGGAACAGCAACAAAATTGAAAACTGCTAGAAATATATCAATATCAGGTGCTGTTTCAGGAAGTGCTAGTTTTGACGGAAGTAAAAACATAGAATTAAATACTACGTTTTCAGGAATTAGTGTTCTTACAGGAAATTTTACGATGACAGCTCAAAATGATTATAGTAAAGATATAAATTATCCAGAGGGTTTTAATAAAAACAATTGTATAGTAATTGCTTTTGGAATTTGTACTCAAAATGATACAAATGCAAAAGGTTATAATTATTTTGGATTTTTTGAAGATTCCTCTGATTTACTTAATAATGGGCTAAAAAGAAGTATAAATTTGAGAGATTCAGGTATTCATATAGTAGTCAATAAAACTGGAGGAACAGGAAATTATTCTTATAAAATAGCGTTACTAAAAATTTAATTTAGGAGGTTACTATGTCAGACTATACAACAAATTATAATTTAATTTTACCTGACAAAGGGGAAAATTATGACGTAGAAGTAGCTAATACAAATAATAAAATAATAGATACACAACTTGCTAACAAAGTTGAGAAAGTGCCTGGGAAAAATCTATCAAGTAATGATTTTACTAATGCATATAAAAACAAAATAGATTCATTACAAAATATTTATAAATTTGTGGGTTCAGTAGATTCATTTGAGAACCTTCCAATGACAGCTCAAAATGGAGATGTTTATAACGTAATTAACGAAAGCAAAAGCTATAGCTGGAATGATACTACAAAAGAATGGACAGAATTAGGCAGTACTGTTGATGTAGAGAATGTTATTACTCATAAATATACTCTTATATTAACCTCAGAAATAAGTGCAGGACAAATTATAGATATTCCATGTAGATATAAAGTAGGAGCTAATTGTTTAGATGTATTTTTCAACGGAGAAAGACTATTATTAAGTTCTAATGTTTCTGGTACAGATGGTCATTATTGCGAGGTTGGAGATGTAAATAGTATATCTAATCAAATACAAATTACGAGTGACTGGCATCCTGAAATGGGAGATTACTTTGATTTTGTATTAAGGGGGGAATATAGAGATGATACCTAATTCAGCAAATAAAATAGTTAATACAACTGTAGATATTACTCAGTATATTAATACTGAGTATTTTAGTGTAAATAATGGTGTAGCTTATTTAATAAAAATAGGTAAACTTAGAATGATTAAAGTAGATGTTACTTTAAAGAAAGCTATAACAAAAGATACATATGTATTTAATTTTCCTTCAAATTTTTTAAAAGGAATGATTAATACATATTTTTTCGGAAATGTAATAAATAGAAATGGAAAAGCATACGAAGTAGCTTTTTATAATCAGCTGGCTAGTAACAATTTTTCAATATTACTACAAGTAACGGCAGGAAATACAATAGAAAATAATTCTAGATTAATCGGAGAATGGACAGGTTTTTGTTCTGCAGATATAAATGATACTTCTGAAGAAGAGAAGAAGTTTATAACATATAATCAATTTAATACATTAATAAGTGAAATACTGAAAGATTATACTAAAAATATGGTTTTAAAAGAAAGTCAAGCTAAGCAAGATGAACTAATACAAAAGCTACAAATACAAGAAAGTACAGAAGAGGCAACAAGCTTACATGTAAAAGATGCATCTGACTTGCCTGCTAGATTGAATATAAGAGGAAATCATTATCAAGAACAGCAAGAAGGAACAGCAAATCTAGCTATATTGAATGAAGGTATAATAGAACAAAATGGTGTAACAGTAGAGATAAAAGAAGGAAATATAAAAATAAATGGAACAAATACAACTACTAATACTTTGCTTTTTAAAGTGGGTACGGTTAAATTAATAGAAGGAGAAACTTACTACCTTAAACGTTTTGGGGCTGTGAATGGCACAGGCTTATATTTAAATAATTCTGGAACACAAACATGGGGACAAAGTTCAGAGACATCATTTATAGCAAAAGCCACAGGAACTTTTGGGATTGTCTTAACTGTGGGCACGTCAACAATTAACAATACAATACAACAAATTCTTGTAAGTAAAATATCAGGAAGAAATTGGATAGAAGGAAAAGTACCAATACCTTCTTGGGAATATCCTTCTGAAATAGAAACAATAAAAGATAATATTAAGATAATACAATGCAATTCAAATTTCTTAAAAAAACAAGAAGTAACAGAAGTAAGCGCAAGAGGTTTGACAGGAACAGTATCAAGCAATGGAACAATTACATTAAACGGTACGACAACAAATGATACATATATACAGATTACAGATGAATTAAAAATAGCAGATTACAATGCTTCAAAGAATTATGAAAAACATGTATTACAAAAGCGGAAGCTACAAATTTATTTCTGAAACAAATGGACAAGTTAGCACAAATGACATACATGTTTATTTATATCATGCAAATACAGAAAGCTTTTTAAATAATATTAATATTCAAAGAATATCAGAAAGTGCTAAAAAGGAAACAGCATTTGAATTAGCAGAAAAATGGAGATATTATACGTACTTGTGGATAAAAGCAGGAACTACACTAACAGATTTCAAAATGAAATTTATGCTAAAAAGAACAGATGATAATTCAGAATATGTGCAAAATGAGCAGAAAGAATACAATTTAGCAGTACAGCAAGAGATGCTGAAAAATGATAAGTTTGATTTATTGAAAAATAAAGAAATTCATATATGGAAAAAAATTGTTCTAAACGGTACAGAAAATTGGCAACAAAGTAGTGTGTATAATAACGTATTTTATTTAGTAATTAACAATATGATGACTGATATAAATAAAGCAGGACTTATATCAAATCAATATAAGTACGAAGGTTATATTACTGACACAGCAGAGATACAAAATAATAAATGTTATACATATAAACAATATCAATTTACAAATAACAAAGCTGTATACGTAAGAAATGATAATTTTACAACTTTAGAAAGTTTTAAAGCATCATTAGCAGAAAAGAATATGGCTTTATATTATGTCTCAGATACAACAACAGAACTAGACTTAACAGAAGAGCAAAAAGAAACTTTATCACAACTACAAAATCTAGAACTTTTTAAAGGTGTAAATAACATCTACACAGAACAAGATTTAGCACTATTACAACTAAATTATACAGCAGATACAAAGATGTATATAGATAATAAGATAAATAGCATTGCAGGAGGTAACTAATATGCAAGAAAAACAAATACTAGAAAGATTAACTGCTGTAGAAGAAAGAAGTAAATCTAATACAAAAAGAATAAATGCTATGGAAACAAAAATAAATGAAAACGAAAGAGTACTAAATAATGTAGATAAATCTTTATCTGTGACAGTAGAACAAATAAAAAATATAGCTGAAGATTTAAAACAGACAAGCATTAATTTTAAAGAAGCAATGATGAGAAGTAATGCAGCGAATACAAAAGAGACAGAAGTATTAAAAGAAAAATATAACGATTTAGAAAAGAAATATGAAAAATTAGATACAAAATTAGAGCAAGAAACTGTAGGAAAAGATGCAAAAGCATATAGAGACAGTAAGAGCAAAATAGCATCGTGGATAATTTCCGCAATTCTAGGAGTTGTGGCGGCAGCATTGGGAATTTCAAAATTTTTATAGAAAGGAGGGAGAAAAGTGGACTTATTTAATTACATAAAAGAATATATAAAACCAGAACTATTGATATTAGCAATAGTTCTTTATTTTTTAGGAATGGCGATAAAAAATACTGAAGTAATAAAAGATAAATACATTCCGTTAGTGCTAGGTTTTGTTGGAATTGCATTTTCAGCAATATATGTAGTAGCGACAAGTACAATAACAAATTATCAAGATGTATTAACAATTGTTTTTACTTCTATTGTACAAGGAATACTTGTGGCAGGAGCTTCAGTATATGTAAATCAATTAATTAAGCAAAATAATAAGGAGGAATAATAAAAATGACAGAGAAAGAGAAAGTTATTAATATAGCATTAGGAGAAGTAGGCTATAGAGAAAAAGAAACAAATTCAAATTTAGATAGCAAAACTGAAAATGCAGGAGATGAGAATTATACAAAGTATGCGAGAGATTTAGATAATGTCGCTGGCTTTTATAATGGCAAGAAAAACGGATATGACTGGTGCGATGTTTTCGTTGACTGGTGCTTTTACAAAGCTTTAGGAGCAGAAAGAGCAATGAAATTATTAAATCAACCAGAGAAGTCAGGTGGTGCTGGTTGTGGTGTTTCTATGAGCTATTTTGAAAAAATAGAAAGACTATTTAAAAGTCCTTCTCCAGGAGACCAAATATTTTTTACAGATGGAGAGTCTATCTATCATACAGGATTAGTATATTCTGTAGATAGTGAACGAGTGTATACTGTTGAAGGCAATACAAATGGTGGACAAGTAGCTAAGAAATCTTATCCAATTGGAGCCTCTTATATTCGTGGATATGGTAGAGCATTATGGGATGATAATGCAAACGTAGAAGGAGACGAAAAAGAAGAAACAGAAAAAGAAACAAGAATTGCTACAATAAAAGTAACAGCTAAAGAAGGGCTAAATATAAGAAAAGAACCTAATACAGAATGTTCAATCCTTGGAGCTTATGTATATAATACTTCAAAAGATATATACGAAATAAAAGGGAACTGGGGAAGAACACAAGATGGTTGGATATGCTTAGATTACACAGATTATAGTAAGTCTACAAATACTTCTAATACAACTTCAACTAAAAAATACACAACAGGAAGATACATTGTTAATACAGAAGTTCTAACTGTTAGAAAAGGTCCAGGAACGAATTATGACTGGTTAAGATATTCTGAGCTTACATCAAATGCACAGTCTCAAGTATATAGCAAATGCGGATATAAACCAAATGGTTTATGTGCTGGTGTAATTTGTGATGTTAGCGAAATAAAAGGCAAATGGGGAAAAATCCCTTCAGGCTGGATTTGTCTTGACTATTGTAAGAAACAATAGATTGATTTATAAAGAAAAATAATATAAAATAGTATCCATAGGAGGGAAAAATGGATACTATTTTATATAGTGCTATATCTGGTATAGCAGGCATTGTCATAGGTGCTGTAATTGATCATGTTTTATATGGCTCTAAAGTAAGGAAAGAACAAAAATCTAAAATTTTATCAAATAATACACAGGAAAGAGTAGAAGCGGTTAAGCAATTTAAGAAATTAATAAGCGAACTAAATAAAATAGAGATTTTATCAATTGCTCATCCAGAAGAATGTGGAGAAGGAAAAGGATATTGCTTTATTTTTAATAATTGGAAAACATTAAATGAGTTTGCTGACCGATATAGAACACTTAGAAATAAAAGTGAAGAACTACTTAATATTAGATGTTTAATGTGTATCATATTGGGAGATAAATATTTATGGGACTTGCAAAAAATGCAGTGCTATTTTACGGATGAAAATTTATATATTTTAGGAATATTTTTTACAAATGAAATAGAAAAATGGAAGCGAAAAACTATAGATAAATTAAATAAATTTCTAAATAAGCCTCCATTAAAGTTTCAAAGCAAAGATAATCTAATATATAAGATTAGATTAAGATTTGTAATGTTTAAGTATCATCAAAGTGTATTATATAAAGAATTATTAAAAGAAACTAAAATGGAAAAAGATGATATGCAAAATGCTTTTGAAGAGATTGATAATAAATTAAAAGAAAAAATAGAAAAAAATAAACACTAATTTATCTATTTTTTACATGTTCGACAACTTTCGACACAATAAATTAACATAATGTGCTATAATCACTAAGAAGGAGTGATTATATGCATGATTTTTACATGAAGTCACTACAGAAGATAAAAGAACTACCAGAAATATTAACTGAAAAAGAGTATAATAAAATTGCTATGAAAGAAAATTTATTGAGTTCAGAAAGTTTAAAATTTATAAGTAAGAAAAAATTTAGACAGCTATGCAAAGAAGTTAGAAGAGAAGTAATGTAAAAACTACTTCTTTTTTGTTATAATAAAATAGAAAAATATTATAAAAAATAATTGTTATTAACCTAATAAAATTTAATGATATTTAATAAGATTATATCAATTTCGACACAATAAATTAACATATCTTTATGCATGTATCATTTACCTCTTCGTTTATCAAAATGTACCCATGTTGGAGTTAAAGATGCAGGTTCTACATAAGCCCATATTCCCGAATTTATAGCAGAAGTTCTTAATCTGTTTCTTTCACTGTTAGAAAGTCTTTGACCAACGTCAAAAGCAGTTCCTGCATAGTGCTGACTTTGGTTTCCATGTCCGACCTTCATATGGTCTTTTAAATGCAAACCCAACATCTATTGGAGCACCAAATATATATCTTTGGCTATTCCAGGCTTGCATTACCCTTTTTTCTGTCCATAGTACATTACTTCTACTTGATCCTCTAAATTCTCTTACTGTTAATGTTCTATTTGCATTATATGGCATTGCTTCCGAGAGTCCTCTATAATATGTTTCCATACGGTTTGCATCATTGTTATATACCAATATCCTAGCCATAAATTATTATTCCTCCCTTATTTTTATAGCTCGCATTCTTTTTATATTATATGATATATTTATTTTTTTGTTACCTTATGCTATAATATTACTGCAAAGCAAATTTAATTTAGCTTTAATTAAAAGAAAGGTTACCAGTTTTATGGTAAATATATATAATATGAATAACATTTATGAAGAAACTAAATTTTTAATGAAAAAGTATAACTTAACGGCAAATAAAAAATTAGGGCAAAACTTTTTAGTAGATAGTGAAGCTATAAATAGTATTGTTGCATCTGCTAATCTTACTAAAAAAGATATGGTTATAGAAATAGGACCAGGACTTGGAACTCTAACATCAATGTTAATAGAAAAAGCTGGTAAAGTTATTGCAATAGAATTAGACGATAGAATGATAAAAATTCTTGGTGATAGATTTTTATTATATGATAATTTTGAATTAATTAACGAAGATGTTTTGAAAGTAGATTTATCATCATTAATAGAGAAAAATAGTGAATTTGAAAATATAAAAGTTGTTGCAAATCTACCTTATTATATTACAACTCCAATAATAATGAAACTCTTAGAAAACAGGCTTAAAATCGAAAGCATAACAATTATGATACAAAAAGAGGTTGCAGAAAGAATTGTGGCTACTCCCGGAAGTAAATTATCTGGGGCTATTACATATAGTGTGCATTATTATGCAGAACCTGAGAAAATAGCATTAGTACCTAATACATCCTTTATTCCATCACCTGAGGTGGATTCTGAAGTTATAAAACTAAATATTAGGAAAAGTCCACCAGTAAAAATAGATAATGAAAAATTGTTTTTTAATGTTATAAAAGCAAGTTTTATGCAGAGAAGAAAAACCTTATCAAATGGTTTGGTAAATGGAGGAATAGTAAAAAATAAAGCTAAAGCAATAGAAATATTAAAAAATATGGGATTGGAAGAAAATGTTAGAGGTGAAGAATTAACATTAGAACAATTTGCAAATTTAAGTAATAAAATAAATTAATTTTATGCAATATATTTTATAAAATTAATTTACTTTTAGGTCAATTGAAAAAGTAAAGTATAGATTACAACACTAAAATAAATTGAATAGTTCTTTCTTAATTTATTCTTAAGAAAAAAATTATATTAAATACTTTAAAAAAGATATTTGCTATGTTATAATATTATTGTATATGTATATTTGTTAGAAGGGAGAAGCATATGAATCAAATACTTGTAACAGAAAAAGTTTATGTTACACCAGATTTGAAAAGAAAAAAGAGATTATATAAGATAGAATTTTGTCTATCTATTCTTTTAATATGCCTTTTATCTTCTCTTTACATTTATGGAGCTTATGATAGAGATAAATCTGAAGAAGTATCTCAACAAATATTATTAAACATAGATAATACTATAAAAATTCAAGATGAAAATGACATTATGGTATTAGTTTTAGATGATACGGTACAAGAAATTGAGGATGAAAATTTGCATGATGATGTAAATGCAAAAACATATACAGCTGAAAGTGGAAAAACATATACAACAGATGCGGTTTTATCTATACCTAAATTAGATATACAATATCCTGTACTATCTGAAACATCTGTAGAACTTTTAAAAGTATCTTTGAATAAATATTGGGGACCAAACCCAAATGAAATAGGTAATTACTGTATAGTAGGTCATAACTATAGAAATGATGCTTTTTTCGGAAACCTACATAAATTAAATGGAGGAGACAAGGTATATATAAAAGACAATTCTGGTAGAACTATAGAATATCAAGTCTATGATAAATATATTGTAGAACCTACAGACACAAGTTGTACATCACAACTTACAAATGGCAGAAAAGAAATTACATTAATTACATGTGCAAATTATGGAACACAAAGGCTTATTGTAAAATGTAGAGCAGTAAAGTAATTGATTTAGCTTATTAATTTATTATTTGATTAAATTATTAAATTATATCTTTAAAGTAAAAAATATATAACAAAATTTAACTTGGAAAGCAGTTTTCTGTAAATAAATACACTTCATTTAGTAATCTTAGATTAGCAAATTACTTATATTAAGATTACTAAATGAAGACATTTTTTTATAGAAGGCTTTTTTATTATTATATATAGAAAAAATATTAATAGCTTATGTAAATTTTCGTCTATTTTTATTGATTTTTATAACTTATTATAATAAAATGTTTTTTATAAAATAACATTATTTTTATAATTGGAGGATTTAATGTATAAACCAAAGAATAAAAAAGTAAAAGCAGCATCTACTAATAAAAGATTAAGAGGGATATTAATTGCTGTTATTGTTATATTTTTAATTATTATATTTCGTATTGGTTGGTTACAATTTATAGAGGGTTCAGAGTTAAAAGAGATGATGTATGACCAATTAATTAAAAGTGAAATTCTTACCCCAAAAAGAGGTGCTATATATGACTCAAATGGTAAAACTCTTGCAATAAGTGCACAAGTAGATACTGTTAGTGTTACTCCTTCTAGTTTTATTCAAAAAGATGAAGATGGAAATATAGATGATTTTAAAACTAAAGCTTATAGAGAAAAAGTGGCTAAAAGTTTATCAGATATCTTTGAATTAGAATATGAAGATACTTTAAATAAAATTTCTAGTGATAATTCATTTGTTATAATTGCTAAAAAAGTTGAGAAAGATAAAGTGGATAGATTAAGAGAGTGGATGAAAAAAGAAGAAATTTATACAGGAATAAATATTGATGAAGACACAAAAAGATATTATCCATATGATAATTTGGCTTCTAGTTTAATTGGTTTTTGTAATGATGATAATCAAGGTAGTGAAGGTTTGGAATATTACTGGAATAGTACACTTACTGGTACATCAGGAAGGATAGTTACATCTACAGATGCAATTAGCGGACTTATACCAGACGAAAACCAAACATATATTGCTCCACAAAATGGTAGTGATTTAACACTTACAATAGATGCAAATATTCAATCTATTGCAGAAAAGTATTTAAAACAGGGATGTATAGAAAATGAGGCTAGTAGAGGTGGAAATGTAATAATTATGGATCCAAATACTGGAGACATTTTAGCAATGGCAACATATCCAGACTATAACTTAAATTCACCATATACACCTACTCACATTGACTCAAAAGAGTGGAATAAATTAAGTAGTGAAGCACAATCAAATACTCTATATTCTTTATATAAGAACAGAGCAATTTCTGACACATATGAGCCTGGCTCTGTATTTAAAATTATAACTTCTGCAGTAGCTTTAGAAGAAGACTTAGCAACAACAGATGGAGCAAATAGTTATAAATGTACTGGTGTATATAATGTTTCCGGAATTAATATTAGTTGTTCTCATGGTGCTGTACATGGTAATCTTTCTTTAAGGCAAGCATTACAAAAGTCTTGCAATGCAGCATTTATGCAAATAGGACAAAAAGTTGGAGTAAAAACATTATATCAATATTATGATGCATTTGGATTTTTTGATAAAACAAATTTTGCAAGTGTTGGTGAGGCTTCAAGTAATTTTTGGAATATAAATGATGTTGGACCAATAGAACTTGCTACAATGTCATTTGGTCAAAGATTTAATATTACTCCTATCCAAATGATAACAGCTGTTTCTGCAGTAGCAAATGGTGGTAACTTAATGCAACCTAGAATAGTAAAAGAAATTAAAAATACATCAACAGGTGCTGTTCAAACTATTAATCCTATATCTGTTAGACAAGTTATTTCTAAAGAAACATCTGAAGAAATGCTTGATATGTTAGAATCTGTTGTTACAGATGGAACTGGTAGGTATGCTCAAGTTAAAGGTTACTCAATAGCTGGTAAGACAGGAACTTCTGAGCCTTCTCCAGGAGCTGAAGAACAAGGAAATGTTGCATCATTTGCTGCAATATCACCTGTAGAAAGCCCACAATTAGTAGTATTAGTAACTGTTTATGGACCAGAAGGTGCCAATAACGATGGTAGTCTAGTTGCAGGGCCGATAGCTGCTCAAATATTAAATGAAGTACTTCCATATATGCAAGTTCCTACAGATAGCACTTATTCAGCAAATACAGAAAAGATAAGCTTGCCAGATGTTACAAATAAAACGGTTGGAGAAGCTAAAAAGATATTAGAGGAGGCTGGCTTTATAGTAAAGACAGAAGGCGCAAATGAGGACATTATAACAGAGCAAGTTCCAAAGAAAGGAACAAATTTAATAAAGAATTCTATAATTAAATTGTACACCTCAGATGATGAGACAAAAGTTTCTGTAACAGTACCAGATTTAAAAATGAAAACATTGTCACAAGCAAAACAAATTCTTAAAGAAAAAAATCTTAATATAGATGTAAAAGGTTCTTCTGGAGTGGTACTTACACAAGATCCTATTAATGGTACTTCTGTTGAAGAAGGTAGTGTAATTACAGTAACATTGCAACAGCAATGAACTTAAAATGTCATTTTTCGACAAATTAATAAAAACTTAATAAAATCTTGAGGAAATATTTATAAACATATGCTACAATAATAAAAATTAAAAATGTAAAAGGAAATGTGATAAAAATGAAGCAAAATACCAAAGATTATATAATTAAACTATTTTGGATTTTTATTATTGCTAGCATAATTGGATGTGCTGTAGAAACTATTGTCTGTATAGTACAAAAGGGTCATTTTGAAATAAGACAAGGCGTTATATATGGACCTTTTATACCCGTTTATGGTGCAGGAGCTGTTTTGTTTTATATATTTGTGCCTTTAATTACAGGTGCAACAGCAGAAAATGCAAAAGAAATAAGTAATATAAAAATATTTTTAAACACAATGGTTTTAGGAGGAATAACAGAATATTTATTTTCATATGGACAAGAAAAGCTATTTGGAACAATATCATGGGATTATAGCAATATACCGTTTAACATAAATGGTAGAACTAGTCTTTTACATTGTATATATTGGGGAATAGGTGGAATAATATTTATTAAATATTTATATCCATATATTGAAAATTTAACAAATAGAATGAATATGAAAAAACTTACAATTGCAACTACATTTTTAGCAATATTTATGGTATATAATATATCTATATCAATGTTAGCAGGACAAAGACAAATGGAAAGAGTACAAAATATATCTGCAAATTCAAGGTTAGATACATATTTAGATAAGAAATATCCAGATAAACTTTTGGACACTATTTTTTCAAACAAGAAAAACGTAATAGATACAGCAGGATAATATTTAATGCAAGAATTGTATTAAAATAAGTTTGACAAAAAGACATCACTATGTTAATATACATTTTACATAATTAAATAGAAAAAATTGTATATCTTTACAATTAATACCAAGCTCTGAAACTAGCATGGGAATTCATTTATACAAATTAAACGAAAAATTAAATGAAATAAAATATGTAATTTCCGCCACAGCGGAGAGTTTCTGTGTTTAAATAGAACAAAATACAGATATATCTTTTGGTGAGGGAAAATGCATATTGAAATATTACTAGGGCAAGTAAGAGAAAAAAAAGGAATGACTTTAACTAGGCTAGCTGAGAAAAGCGGGGTTTCAAAAACTCATATTAATGATATTGAAAACAACGTAAAATCGCCTAGTTTATTAGTTATGGTAAAATTGGCAAAGGCGTTAAATGTTGATATTAACGAGTTATATAGGGTGAAATGGTAATGGCAGAAATGGAAAATAACGATTATTACAACAAAAGTTTAAAAGCACTAATAGAGTATATAGAACAAGAGAAGAAAACTATTACTGAAGTAGAATGGAATAGGTATGCTTTTAAAAATAATTATCTATCTAGTGAGACAATGGGTTATCTTTCCAAAACAAAGTTTCATAAGTTATGTAAAAGCATTTTAAAAGAAATAAAAAAGAAATAAAAAAATACCTTTATATAATTTTTATAGTAAGATAGAATTATTTTACAATTATTAAAAAATATTTTAAATTACTATTTAGGGTATTTTATATTTGTAAAAATATTACAGAAAGCAATAAACTTAAAATAACTTAATAATTTTAAGTTTTTTTTGTCGGATAGATTTGTTAAATAAAAAGCGCACTTTTAATTTAAAGCTTATTGTTTTAAACTAAAATCAATTTGTTATTAATTTGTATCTTTAAATTTAAAAATCATGAGTAACTTCCAATTTTAAAAATTAAATGTTGACTATATTACATAAAAATGTTAAATTATAATTAAATTATTAGGAAAGTAGTAGAAGTCTACAATATCAACATAATAATTATATTATAAAATAATTGTTTACAAAGGTTTATGGGCAACCTTTTAAAAACCTAAATCTATTATACAAGGAGATAATAGTTTTATAACTATTTATAAAATTTATGAATATATGGCATGATATAAATAAAGATAGAATTTCTAAAGATAATTTTGTATCAGTAATTGAGATAAATAAAAATTGCAGAAATAAATATGAATTAGATAAAGAGACAGGTATGTTAAAATTGGATAGAATATTATACACATCTACACATTATCCTGCAAATTATGGTTTTATTCCAAGAACTTATGCAGGAGATAATGATCCACTTGATGTTTTGGTTATATGTCAGGAGGAAATTGCACCTATGACTTTGGTAGAAACTTATCCAATTGGTGTTTTAATAATGACAGACGATAATGAACAGGATGAGAAGATTATAGCAATATGCAAAAAAGATCCATTTTTAAATTGTTATAAAGATATTTCAGAATTGCCTCAAAATTTATTGTCAGAGATAAAACATTTTTTTGAAGTGTACAAGCAATTGGAAGGAAAACAAACGACTGTGGATAAAATGTTAGGTAGAGATGAGGCAGAGAAAATAATACAAAAATCAATAGAAGATTATATTAATAATTTTGAGAAATAACAGAATAACTATATAAAAATGTGTTTCAGGAAGGAATAATATGATAATAGAAAAAATAGTATTTGGGGTATTATCAATTGCACTTTTTACAATATTTTTTCTTAAAATGATAGGAAAAAATAATGCGACATATGTTTATTTATTAGTGGTGCAATTTATAGGTATGTTAATTAGTTTTTCAGAACTAATATTTTCTATAAAACTAAATGCAATAATAAAATTAATATCATATCTATTGGCTATAATCATACCAATTGTAATAATTATTATAGAAAAAATAAAAAAAGTACAATTTCCAGAATTATTTAACTTTATTACAGCAAAAATTTGTATAAAGCTAAATAAAAATGAAATAGCAAAAAAATATCTTGAAAAAATAATAGAAGAAAACGAAGAAAGTTATATGGCACACAAAATGATAGCACAGATATATGAAGAAGAGGGAAATTATGAGTGGGCAATTGCAGAATATACGAAAGTTATTAGTATAAATTCAAGAGATTATGCCTCAACATATATACTTTCTAAAATTTTAAGTGAGCATGACAAGAAGAATGAAGCAGTTGATTTATTAACAGATTTAGTAAAAATAGTTCCAGAAAATTATAAAGCAGTAGATTTATTAGCAAATATTTATATGGATCAAGAAAAGTATAAAGAAGCCATTAATGTTTATATGAATGCTTTAAAATTTAATGCTACAAATTATGACATTTACTATAATTTAGGCATTGCATATACAATGCTCAATGATTTTCAGAGAGCAAAGGAATTTTATGAAAAAGCGGCAGAACTAAACTCACTTTTATATAATCCCAATTTTAGTTTAGGACAAATTGCACTTCTATATGGTGACTTAGAAGAGGCGGAAAAATACTTTATGAAAAATGTTCAAAGTGAAGAAAAGGAAGCAGGACCATATTATTATCTAGCACAAATAGCTATGCTAAAAGGAGAGGAAGAAAAAGCTATAAATTATATTAATTTAGCAATACAAATGGATTATGAAATTTATGAAAAAATAATAAAAGATCCTATCTTTTTTGCTATAAAAGCTAGAATACAGCCAAATTTAGAAAAGACAAAGTTAGAAGCAAAAATGAATGAAAAGGAGAAAAAAGCAAGAGAACATTTGAAAAATACATATATATTAGTTGGTAGACTTAATAATAATGACATAAAAATGATGGAAAATATGAGGAAAGTAAGTAAAGAAAAAGATCAAAGAGAATTAAATTAATTTTAAATATTAAGCCCATATATCAAGTTTGCAAAATTTGCATATAATATATGGGTGATTTTTTTATGAGAAAAATATGTTTAATAGGTGGAGACAAAAGAAATTTGGAACTTGCCAAATTTCTTTTGGAAGATAAAGAAAATAATATATCAATTTTTGCAAATGAAAAGATGAAAGAAGAATTAACCAATAAAAAAATAGAAGATGACGAACTAAAAAATATTATAAAAAAAATAAATAACAACGTAGAGTTATGTAACGATAAAAAGAGATTTTATAATAATATCCTAAAAATAAAAGAGATAAATAATAAAAATTATATAAATGAATATAAAAGCGAAATTATAGAATATAAAAGTTTAGAAGAAGCAATAATAAAAAGTGATATAGTTGTTACGGCGGTGCCAATTAGCAAAGATAAATTAACTTTAACAGGAGAATATACGGATTTAAAAATAAGTTTGGAAGATTTTTTTATGAAATTGAAAAATGTCTTTTTAGTTTCGGGCATGGTTCCAGACAAATTTAGCAAAGTTTTAACTGAAAATAATGTAAAAGTTTTGGATTTATTAAAAGATGAGAGCTACATAATTTTTAATGCAAAAATTACTGTTGAAGGAATAATAAAGTATTTAATAGAAAATACAGAGGATACAATTTTCAATAGTAAAATTTTGGTCTTAGGATATGGAAGAATAGGAAAAATTTTATGTAATGTTTTAAAAAGTTTTACAGAAAATATATATTGTATGCCTAACAGTAAAGAAGAGTTAGAATGGTTAAAATCTAATTGTGTGAATTATATATTTGAAGAAAATTTTAATGATTTAAATAAAAATTTAAAAAAAGTTGATAATATTGATAAAAAAGAATTACATAAATTTTTAGGCAATTTTGAAATAATTATTAATACAATTCCAAGAATAATTTTAAATGAAAAAGAAATTAGTTCTCTTAATAAAAATGTTTTTATACTAGATGTTGCATCTAAGCCAGGTGGAATTAATCAGGAAAATGCCATGAAAAATAATATAAATTTTTTATGGAAGTTGGGCATTCCAGCAGAAATATCTGCAAAAGCTTGTGCGAAAAAAATTAAAAATATGATATATGAAAATAATATTACATATATGTTACAATGATATTACATTTGCATTAAAAATTGAAAGCAAATATTGACTTTTTCTATAAAAACGATAAAATTTAAATAATAATATAAGGTTATTTTGACTAAAAAAAGGGGAATTTGTAACTTTAGAAAAAAATACAAGTATTTTTATTATGTTTATGAGAAATATATTAGTGTAAAAGTTTATTTAGACGAAGGAGAAAGAAATGACAAGTTGCTTAGGATTATACGTAGAAAGTAATGTAATTAAATATGCGAAAATTTCAAAAGATCGTGATAACTTAAAAGTAGAGTCATTCGGTTTAAAGTTTTATGACAAATTAGGAGATGCTATAAAGCAAATAATTTCAGAAACATATAGTTTTAAAGTGCCTATAAGTATAAACTTAGCAGACGAAGTGTACAGCTACTTTTATATGTTTAGTATGCTTAATAAAAAGGATTTGAAAAAGGCTATAGAAACAGAATATGAAGCATATTGCACAGAAAAAGGGCTAAATAAAAATGCTGTAGAAACAAGATATGCACTTGTCAATTCTTTAAGTGATAAAGATAGGGTTAAAGTTATACATGTAGCAGCAAACAAAAATAACCTTAATGCAATAGAACAGCAACTTGCAGAAAATAAAATAGCAGCAATTTCTCCTATAGGTATGACAATTGCAAATATTGCTAAAATGAAACAAAAAGAGAATATTGCAATTATAAATATGGAAGACAAAACAACTGTAACTATAATTGTAAATCAAAAAGTTTATAGTGTAGATACAATAGAAAATGGCTCAGGTGAAGTTTTAGATGGAATAAATGCAAAAGAAAATTCTTATTCAAAAGCTTATGAAATTTGTAAAAATTCTACTATTTATACAATGGAAGGACAAGAATTACAAGATACAGAAAATGAGTATTTAGATAACATTATGCCAACATTATATAAAATAGCAGAAAATTCAAAAAAGATAATAGAGAATTCAGCAATAGATATAGATAGAATATATATCACAGGTACATTATCAGTTGTAAATAATATAGATTTATATTTTCAAGAGTTTTTTAACACAGAAAAGTGTGAAATTTTAAAACCATTTTTTATAAAAGATTCCATAAAAGTGAATATAAAAGACTATGTGGAAGTTAATTCAGCTATAGCTATGGCTATGCAAGGACTTGGATATGGTGTTAAAGACATGAACTTTAAAAAGCATAGTATTACAGATAATCTTCCAGAATGGATGACAATAGACCTTGGAAGTCCAAATGCTAATAGTAAAATAGGAAATGGACTAAAAGAATTTTTCTCAGTAGATTGGAAAGCGAAGTTAGATACAACAGAAAAATGGTTATTAAGAGTAGCAGGCGGATTTTTAATACTTGTTTTACTATATACAGGTTTTACAATAGTAATTAATAACCAATACGAACAAAAAACTTTAGAAGCAAATGAAGTAAGACAAGATACAATGACAAAATTAGCAGCAGTAAATTCAGATATAAACTCTGTAAAAGCTAAAACAAATCAATATTTGCAATTAGCAGATAATTTAAGAAGTACAAGTGAAAAAATACAAGATGATCAAAAAAGCAAAAATGCAGTAACTACAATGCTTAGTGAGATAATGTATATAATTCCTAAAGGAGTACAACTTACATCAGTAGAAAATACTACAGGAAGCCATATTGTTATAAATGCACAATCTGAAAAATATGAACAATTAGGTTACTTTAAAGTCAAAATAGCTAATGAAAATATATTAAAAGCAGATACAGTTGTATCAACAATGGGAACAAAAGATGGAAATATGGTTAAAATTGTAATAGAAGGAGATTTACCATGAAGAAATTATTAATTATAATTCTTATAATTTTATTATGTGTGCTGGGATATTTTGCAATATTTAATGGAATTTCAATTGGAAATTTTCAAATATTAAGTGTAAGCCAAATAAAAGAAAAGAATGATAAACTAGATCAAGAAATAAGTGATATAGAAACACAAAGAGTAAGTACTTTTCCATCTAAAACATCAGAATTAGGAAGAGAAACAGATACTATGATGAATGCAAAGAAAACTTATTTAGATTTAGCAAGTGTAAGTACAGAGGGAGAGCTAAAAGAAGCTAATCAAGAAGAAACTTATTTAATTGAATTTTTATGGACAAGAATGGGAAACCATGCAACAAAGGAAGGAGTAATTGCTAAATTTGAAATAGTTTCAGGAGATACCGGAGACAGTAACTTATATAATATTAACTTTACAATAACAGGACATTATATAGCAATTATAAACTTTGTTTCTGCAATAGAAAATGACAGCAAACTTGGATTTAGAATAGAAAACTTTAAAGTAGTTCCAGGAGGAGATGACTTAACAGCTACATTTGTTGTAAGAAATATAAGAATTAAAAATGAAAAAACGACTACAAGTACTACACAAACACAGACAACAGACACAACTAATACAACTACAAATACTACAGAAACTACAGTAGATAATACAACTACAACAAATACACAATCATAATTTACGTAGGAGGATAAAATGGTAAAATCAATAATTAAAGAAATTATTATTATGTTATTGTTATGTGTTGCTATATTATTAATACTTGGGGTATTATTTTATGATTACATTCCAAGTAATAAAGTGGTTCCAGGTAAAATAGCATATTCAACTCCAGAAAATATTCAAGAAGAAGTAAATGAAGAAGTAATAGAAGCTAATAAAACTAAAATTACTTATGAAGTAACAGATGCAGATTTAAATATATATAAACAAAGTAACAGTTATGTGCCAGGAAAAAGAGATCCATTTTCTATGGAATCTACTCAAACAACTGGAAATTCAACTGGAGGAACAACTAATAATAATGAAGAAATTGTGGAAACAAATACGAATTCAGACCCAAACTCAACAGGAACTTTCTTTAATGAAACTGGGAAAAAATAATTAATTTCGGTTATATTTATTAAATATAAATATATACAAAAAATCTAAAGAGAAAGGAGTAAGTAAAATGTTAGAAAAAACAAAAGGACAAGGTGGTATTACACTAGTAGCATTAGTTGTTACAATCGTAGTATTATTAATACTAGCAGGAATAACAATAGCATTAGTATTTGCACAAAATGGTGTAGTAGGAAAAGCTCAAGAAGCTGCAGCTGACTCAAACAAAGGAACAATAGCTGATAACATTCAAGGATATATAGTATCTAGACAAATGGATGCAATTCAAACAGGGAAAGCACCTGGAAATGTTACAGAAGATATGACAACTAAACTTCAAGCTGCAGGAATTACAGTAGATGCAGCAACAGGTTCTGGAACAATAACAGTTAATGCAGATACAACTGTAACAATAGCAGGAACAGTAAAATTCACATTAAATGGACAAAGCTATAATCTAACAGTTAAGGGATATGATACAGGATATCCTACATTAACTGCTGTAGGTAAATAATATTAAAAAATTTTTACTTTAGAGAAAGGAGTAAATAAAATGTTAGAAAAAACAAAAGGACAAGGTGGTATTACACTAGTAGCATTAGTTGTTACAATCGTAGTATTATTAATACTAGCAGGAATAACAATAGCATTAGTATTTGCGCAAAATGGTGTGGTAGGAAAAGCACAAGAAGCTGCAGCTAGTTCAAATAAAGGAACAATAGCAGATAATATTCAAGGATATATAGTATCTAAACAAATGGAAGCTTTACAAACAGGAACAGCACCTGGAGATGTTACAGCAGATATGACAACTAAACTTCAAGCTGCTGGAATAACTGTAACTGCTTCAAGCAACACAGTTAGTATTGCAGCAGATACAACAGTAACAATAAGTGGAGATATAACATTTGAATTAAATAAACAAACTTATACTTTAAGTGCTGGTGGTTATGACACAGGATACCCAGAATTAAAATAAAATATATAGTTTGTTTTAATATATCTAAAATAAGAAGGGAGAATACAACATGTTAAAGAAAACAAAAGGACAAAGTGGTATTACATTAGTAGCATTAGTTGTTACAATCGTAGTATTATTAATACTAGCAGGAATAACAATAGCATTAGTATTTGCACAAAATGGTGTAGTAGGAAAAGCTCAAGAAGCTGCTAAAGAATCAAATAAAGGAACAATAGCAGACAATATTCAAGGATATGTAGTATCTAAACAAATGGAAGCACTTCAATCAAATGCTGAACAAGATATTACAGCTGATTTAAAAGCTGCTCTTACAAAAGTAGGAATTACAAATAGTGGTTCTGGAACAGTAAAAGTTAAAGCTGATACAACAGTAGCTGTTACAGGAACAATTACATTCACATTAGGTGGACAAAGCTATAATTTTACAGCTTATAATAATGGTTATCCAACATTAGAAGCTGCAAGTTCTACAGTAGTACCATAATTAGTGCATAATATGGCATATGCAAAGTTAATGTATATGCCTTATTTTTTAATATAACAATTAGGAGAAAAAGATGGACATTATTTTATATATACTACTTTTTTGTATGGGAACAGTTTTTGGAAGTTTTTTTACATTAGCAGTTAGTAGAATTCCAATAGGACAGGATATTACACACGAGCGTTCTTATTGTCCAAACTGTAACCATAAATTAAGCTTTTTAGATATGATACCTATTTTAAGTTATATATTTTTGGGTGGAAAATGCAGATACTGCAAACAAAAAATAAGAATAAGATATTTAATCTTAGAAGTATTTTCTGGAATAGTATTTGTTTTATTTGCATTGTCTATAAAGTTTAGTATGTATAATTTAAGTATTAATAATATGACATATTTAATATTTGGATTATTATATATATCAACATTATTTATTATTGCAGGAATAGATAAAGAAAAAATAAGAATTGAAAAATCTGTATTATTATTTGGATATATATTAACTACAGCATATATAATTTATCTATATATAGTAGAGCATGATACTAGTATATATAGATATGTTATATATTTATTTGTCGTTCTTATACTTATGCTAATAGATATATTTTATTTAAGGAAAAAAGTAAAAGATAATTATCCTGTAGAAGTGCTACTATTATCAATATTAATGATAGCATTTACATATGAATTACAATATGCAATTACAGTCACTATGACACTGCTTACAATTGCTTTTGTACTAATATTTTCTAAAATTAAAAATAGAAAAGCAAAAAGTATAAAAACAAAGAAAAATAAAGATATAAAATTACCTATTGGATTTTTCATGTGTGTTTCAAATATAATAGTTTTAATTATAACAAATGCAATTAGCTTTTATGCATAAGGCAGTTGAGGGAAAACTTGGAAGATAATTATGATTTTTCCAACCGAATTGTGCTTTAAGGAAGGAATGTTTGTAAAAATGGATAATGTAAATTTAAAGAAAGTAAATACAAAATCAGAAAGTGGCTTTACATTTACAGACTTAGCTATTGCCATATTTATAATTATGCTTTTTACAGGAACAATAGGTACTATAATGTATCAAATTACAGAGGTAAAATTAAGTACACAACTTTCTGCTGAAGCAACTGTTTGTGCTATACAAATATTAGAAGATATAGATAAAACAGACTATGACCTTATCCAAAATGGAATGGAGAATTCGTATAGAACTAAATTTCAAATACCATCAGGTTTTGCAATAAGAATAGATGTAATAGACTCTGCTTATACTATTGCAGGACAACCTACAAAAAGGGTGGAACTTAGAATAAAATATAAATTTAAAGGAAGAGATGAAGAACTTGCAATAACTAGATATAAAGTTAAAGAAGCTTAAAATTATGAGGGTAGTTTAAGGAAATATTTCATAACTATATGTGCCTTGAGCAAAGGAGAAAGGAATGGAATTCATAATGAAAAGTCAAAAGGGTGTTACATTAGTTGCATTAGTAATTTATATTATAGTTTTTACAATAGTTATATCAATTTTATCAGTAATATCTAGCTTTTTCTTTTCAAATGTAAATTTTGTAAAAGAGCAAGCAAATTATGCACCTGAATTTAATAAATTTAATATGTTTTTTATACAGGATGTTAAAAATAATAAAAATGTAACAGTGAATAATAATACAGTTGAATTTGCAGATGGAACAAGATATGACTTTAATTCAGACCAAAAAGCAATATACAGAAATGGAAAAGCAATAGCAAAAAATATTCAAGTTGCAGTATTTAAACCATCTACAGTAACTATAAGAAACACTACAAAGAATATAGTAAATGTCAATATAGCAATAGGAAAAGCAGGGTCTTTATTTACTAAAGATATAGATTATGTATTAAAATATTGGTAATTAATGGAGTTATACGATATTTATATTTAAAATTAAAATTTTATAGTATAATATTTATTATAAGACTAAACTTAAGAGGAGGATAACCTATGGACGTAAAAAGAAGCCAACCAATAGGAATAGAATTAGTAAGAAGAGGAATTGTTACAGAAGCAGATATAGACAAAGCATTAGACTATCAAAAAAGACACCCAAAAAAGAAGATTGGTGATATATTAGATATTTTAAAATTGTGTGATCCACATATATTAATAGATGCAATAGGTGAAATATTAGAAGAAAGAGCAATATATTTGCAAGAAAATGATATAAAAATAAATGTTTTAGATTATGTGTCTTTAGATATTATAAAAGAAAATAAGGCTATACCTTTTGATATTGTTTCTGGTAGGGTAAAAGTATGTTTTGCAGATACTTCTAATAGAAAATCTACAGATGTAATAAGGCTATTACTTTTAAATAAAGGACTTGTAATGGACCGCTATATTACTTTTGAGAGCAATATAGATAATATAGTAAATTCACTAGAAGGTGTAGTTTCTGACGATATTAATACAAATACAGATGTTTCTGGAATGGTGGATAGTATTATAAAAACAGCTATGGAAAAGAGAGCAAGTGATATACACATAGAGCCAATGGAGAAATTTGTTAGAGTTAGATATAGAATAGATGGACAACTAATTACAGCAGCAACAGTAGATAAAGAAAAACAAGCACAAATAGTAGGTAGATTAAAAGCTATTTCTAACATGCATCAGGAAAAGCAAGAAGCACAAGATGGTAGAATTTTAGCATATCCAGATTACAACATACGTGTATCTTCACAAAAAAATGTTAATGGAGAAAAATTTGTTTTAAGATTATTAAAGAAAAATGAGGATATAAAAAGGTTATTTGAACTTGGATTTCCAGATGACGAGAAATTGGTTAATGACTGTTTTAATAAGAAAAATAGTATTACAGTTGTTGCTGCTCCAACAGGAGAGGGAAAAACAACAACATTATATAGTATTATAGATTATTTAAATAGACCAGAAATAAATATTACAACTATTGAAGACCCAGTAGAAATAAGAATTGATGGATTAAATCAAATAGAGGTAGAAGCCAAAACAACATTCCAAGATTCTTTAAGAACAGTTTTAAGACAAGATCCAGATATAATTTTAGTAGGAGAAATTAGAGATAGAGAAACTGCAGAGATTGCAATGCAAGCAGGTCAAACAGGTCACTATGTATTATCTACAATTCATACAATAGATGCAATAGAAGTTATAACACGATTAAGAAAAATGGGAGTTTCAGATTATGATATATCTAGTACATTAGCAACATCTGTTTCTGAAAGATTAGTAAGAAAAGTATGCCCAAACTGCGCAAGAGAAAGAGAGTTTACTCTACGAGAGAAGGAGATTATAAATAAATTTGCAGAAAAATATGGTTGTAAATTTGATTTAGATAATGCAAAAACATATGACATAGTAGGATGTAAAAAGTGTAATAATACAGGTTACTATGGAAGAATTGGTATATTTGAAGTATTATCTATAACAGATACAATAAGAGAATTAATTACAAGAGGAGCATCAAGCATAGAAATAAGAAAAGCAGCATTAGAAGAAGGATACAGACCTTTAATTATAGACGGAATAGGCAAAGTTATTTCAGGTATAACAACATTAGATGAGCTTAATAACAAATTAGTTATATATTAACAAAAGATAGGGGGAAAAATAATGATAGACATTGACAAAATAATGTATTTAGCAATGAAAAAGGATGCATCAGATATTCACTTAATTGCTGGAATAAAACCAGTAATGAGAGTGAGAAGAGATTTAATAAGTTATGAAGATTTCGATATATTAACAGAAGAAGATATGTGGGAGATATATGACTATTTTGTTAGAGGAAATGTTGATAAAGATAGAGTATTTAAGGAAACCAAAAGATTAGATTCTTCTTTTGTATTTTCAGATATACGTTTAAGAGTAAATATTTCACTTTCAAATGAAATCCCTGTAGTAACTCTAAGGCTTATAAAAAATCAATTACCATCATATGAATCATTAGGAGTACCAGATATAGTAAGAAGAATGATGTACCAACCACAAGGACTTATACTTGTAACTGGTAAAACTAACTCTGGAAAGACAACAACTTTAAATGCTTTAATTAATGAAATTAATGAAAATCAAAATAAAAAAATATTGACATTAGAAAGTCCAATAGAGTATAAACATAAATGTAAAAAGTCAATTATTGTACAAAAAGAAGTTGGAGTTGGACAAGACTGCTTAACATACAGCAGTGGAGTAAAGAACTCTTTAAGAGAGGACTGTGACATATTAGTTATAGGTGAGATTCGTGATAAAGAAACAATGGATGCAGCTATAGAAACAGCCGAAGCAGGTCATTTAGTAATAGGAACACTTCATACAAAATCTTGTGCAGAAACAATAGACAGAATGATAAACTTTTATGACATAAGAGATCAACAAACTATAAAGTTCTTAATAGCTTCTTTATTAAAATTGGTTGTATCTCAAAGATTATTACCTGGAAGGTCTGGAGAATTAGTTCTAGTTCCGGAAGTAATGGTTGTAGATAACATTGTATCAGGTATAATTAGAAAAGATAAAATAAGCGTTTCTGAAATAGAAGATGCTATACAAAGTAATTCTGAAAAAGGCAGTATTGGTTTAATAAATTCGTTAGCAGAGCTATTTACAAAAGATAAAATTACATTAGAGCAAGCTAAAGCTCAAATAGAAGAAAAGAATATAGAAGTATTAAATAGGACTATAATGCAATTGAAAATAAAAAAAGAAAATAGAAGGCAACAAAATGACAACTAGAAAGGAGGTTTTTAAATGCCAGAATATGTTTATAGAGCTGTAACCGAAAAAGGACAAATAGTAAGAAATAGGGTAGAAGATGTAAGTAAAAATACATTAATAAAAAGACTGAAAAGTAATAATTTGCTACCAATTAGTGTTTCGCAGGTAGGTTATAGGAGTGCTAAAAAGCATAAAAGTAAGAAGAGAAATGTAACAGATATAGATGATATTATGAAAATGGCAAACTCAGCCGATGTAATGCAAGGTAGAAGAGCTAGAGACCAAAAGTTATCTGAAAAGGTAAGTCTTGCTTTATCTCTTGAAGAAAGAATAACGGAAAGAGATGTAAGAATTTTTACACAGAACTTTTTCTTATTAAAGAAAGCTAATTTTAATAACATACATGCATTAAATACTTTAATACAAAGTACAGAAAACATGTCTTTTAGAGGTGTATTAGAAGATATTCTAGCAGGCGTTGAGGCTGGTGAATATATGTATACAACAATGGAATATTATGCAGATGTATTTCCATATATATATATTAATATGATAAAAGTAGGGGAATTATCTGGATCTCTTACTCAGTCATTACAACAGGCTGTAAAATATTTGGATGATACAGGTTCAAGAAATAGAAAATTAAAAGCAATTTTAATACCAAACTTAGTTCAATTTATAGCAATTATAGTTTTGCTATTTGTAGGTACAATTTATGTATTACCTTTGATACAAGATGTATTTGAGCAAGTTGGCTCAAGTATGAAACTTCCAGACATCACATTATGGTTTATGGATTTTGTAGATATTATTATGGCATATTGGTATGTTCCAGTAATAATTATAGCAGCGATTGCAGCAGGTATATTCTGGTATATAAATACTCCAAGAGGGAGATATAATTTTGACTATTTTAAATATAAGATGCCAATATTCGGTTCACTAATATATGCTATAGACTTTTCAAGATTAATGAGAGCAATGCTTTTAAATTTACAAAATGGTATGAGAATACAAGAGTCACTAGAGGTTTCTAAGTCTGTAGTAAAGAATTATGTTATGCTATCTATAATAGAATCATCTATAAATAATATTTTAATAGGTGGCTCATGGATAGAACCATTTGAAAATTCTGGTTTATCATCTGCAATGGAAACAGAGATGTTAAAAATAGGTATGCAAACAGACTTGTCTGAAATGATGGCAAAATTGCTAGACTATATGGATATAGATATAGACAACAAGATGCAAAAGATAATGAAAGTATTACCAGAAATTTCATATGCATTTGTCGGAGCAATATTAATTTTCTTAGTAGTTGTAGTGTTAGTTCCATGTATCCAATTGTATATGGGTAACTGGTTAATAGACGCAATGGGAGTGTAAAAATGACTTTAAATTTATAAATAATTATAAATAATATATCCCCTAAATGATAGATTTGTCTAAAATTTGGGGGATATATTATTTGTAGACTTTTATAAAAACTATATAAAAATTAAAAAAGTTCAAATTTAAGAAGAGTCATTAAAAAGTTAAATACTATTTTTAATTTAATGTAATACTATTAAATTTAGTTTTAGGATATGCAAAACTTATGATATAATATAATTGAAAATAATACATTATATAAAATAAAAATAGAAATATATATAATAAAGTAGATATTAATTATAAGAGGAGAGTTTATGAAAATAGGTATAGATATAGGTGGAAGTCATATTGCTATTGCTTTAGTAAATGCAGAAGGAAAGATTATAGAAAAAAATGAAACAGACATAGAAGATATAGAAAATGTAGAAATATTTATCGAAAAATATATTATGAAAAATATTCATAATATGGTACCACAAAACGAAATAGAATTAATTGGAATTGCATCTCCAGGTACACCTAAAGATGGAAAGATATTTTCTATGTACAATTTAGGAATTAGTGAATTAGATATAGCAAAAATGATACAAAAATACTATAATATTCCAATAAGTATACGCAATGATGGAAAATGCTCAGCTTTAGCAGAAAAAGAGTTTGGAAGTTTAAAAAACTATGAAGACTGTATATTTTTATGCTTAGGAACAGGTATAGGAGCAGGAATATTTTTAAATGGTAAGCTTTTAGAGACAAAAAGAGCTCCTGGTTTTGAAATAGGTCATATGGTTATAAATAAAAATGGAATAAAGTGTAATTGCGGAAAAATTGGATGTTTTGAAACATATTGCTCAATGAAAAGATTTAAGGATAATGTAAAGGAAATTTTGAAAATAAATTCAGAAATATCTTCAGTAGAGTTGCTTAATATTATAGAAAAAAGAAAAGATGAAGAAGAAGTTAAAGTTCTAGTAGATGAGTATATAGAAAATTTAATTATAGGATTTTCTAATTTAATAGATATGTTTGAGCCAGAAGCAATATCACTTGGAGGAAGTTTTGTATATTTTAGAGACATCTTTTATGATAAGTTAGTAAGTGAATTTAATAAGAAAAAATATTATTTTAACAAAGATATAAAAACAGAAATAAAGCTTGCTATGCTTGGAAATGATGCAGGAATAATTGGGGCAACAATAAATTAGTATATAATTTTCATAAATAAACGTTAAATGAAAGGTTAAAGGTATTCTATAATAAACCTCAAGTAAAAAATTAAATGCAATTTTGAGGGTATAAAATTTTTAAATAAATTTCCCCGAAAAAAATTGACACTATCGTATATTTTTCTTAATTTGACAAATAATTAGATATATAGTATAATAATACCAGTTGTTACCAAGAGATGGTAAAGAAGAGATTTATATATTATTTATTTTTAATTGAGAAAAATAATAGTTAGTTTTATTTTGTGCGGGTTAATATAAAAAATTATAATATATTTATAAAAAATAAAT
>ULPI01019250.1_pt1 | contig 83214 bp, 73 predicted proteins | sample 1953381 | NCBI WGS metagenome assembly ULPI01 (sample SAMEA4835626, study PRJEB28245) | human gut metagenome | biome: gut microbiome; material: fecal sample | place: Denmark | collected 2008
TTCAAAATCTATTTCATGTATTTTATTTACTGTACCTGGTCTGTTTGTAAGAACTACTACTCTATCTGACATACTTATTGCTTCTGATATATCGTGTGTTACCATAACTGCAGTTATTTTTTCGTTTTTTAATATTTGAAATATGTCATTTGTTACCATTATTCTGGTTTGATAATCTAATGCTGAAAATGCTTCATCTAAAAGAAGTATGCTTGGTCTTGTTGCTAAAGTTCTAATTAAAGCTACTCTTTGCCTCATACCACCAGATAATTGATTTGGATATTTTTCTTTAAATTCATATAAATTGTATTTTTTTAATAATTCTTGAGCATATTTTTCGTTTTCTAGAGTTTTTGTTTTTCTTATTTCTAATCCAAATAGTACATTTTTATAAATAGTTCTCCAAGGAAGTAAGCTATCTGTTTGAAGCATGTAACCAATTTCTCCTTTTTTAAGCACTTCTCCTGATGTTTGCTTTTCTAAACCTGCTATAATAGACAATAATGTAGATTTTCCACATCCGCTTGGTCCTATTATACTAACAAACTCCCCTTCTTGAACTTTTAAGTTAACATTTTTTAGTGCTTCTATTTCTCCATTTTTAGCTTGATATTTTTTCCCTATGTTTTTTAGTTCCAAAATATTTTTCATAATTGCCTCCTAAAAAAATTCATCCTAATATATTTTATGTTAATATTAGCTATTTGTGAAATGTGTAACTCAATCCATAAAAAATAGCTTTGCAAATAATAAGCTATCTTAAAATATTAGAATTAAACTTTTAGAACTACAGCATTAGAACTAAAATATTAGAATGTAATATTAAAATGCAATATTAGAAGTGTCTTTCTCAATTTTAAAAACCTTTCCCCTTTTGGACATCTGTAACTCGGCATAATGCCTCGAACAGCTGTCACAATGGTCACCCACGCAAGGCTTTAAAATTTCAAAATACACTTCTAATATTTTTACTAAATAGATTAAATCTATTTAACATATTTAACATACTTAATATACTTAAATCTACTTTTAGGACATTTTTTTATTTTAAGGATTATTTTTTAACTTCCTTTATTATATTCTTTCTTATGAATAAGTTATAATTAAATTCTAAATATTTGACCAGGATAAATTAAGTTTGGGTTATTTATTTTATTTAATCTTACAATATTGGCAATAGATGTTCCATATCTTCTTGCAATACTCCATAATGTATCTCCGCTTCTTACTGTATATAATTTGTGTCCACAATCATGCATACATCCATCTTCGTTTACAATATTTCCTGGAATTATTAGTCTTTGACCTGTATATATTAAATTCACATTAGTTATTTTATTTAAATTTGCTATTGCACTTACTGTTGTATTAAAGTTTAATGCTATTTGAGATAATGTATCTCCTCTTTTTACTATATAAATATTTTCTATATTACTATTTGTTATAGGCACTACTAATGTTTCTCCTGCATATATTAAATTTTCATTTTCTATGTTATTAAGTTCTACAAGTCTTCTTACTGTAGTATTATAGTCTAATGCTATTTGAGACAATGTATCTCCCCATTTTATAATAATTGTTTTTGTTCTTGGATTTTCATTATTGCTTCCGCCTGAGTTGCTATTTCCATTATTTTCGCTTCCATTACCATTTTGGTTTCCGCCTTCGTTTCCACCGTTTCCTTCAGAATTTGGATTTTCTACATCTGGAATTTCTGATGTGTCTGATAATAATATTTCTTTAGTAAATTTATCCATGTCCACTCTAGCATTTATACCATTTACCTCTCCATCATCTGCATATTGCCACCCTACCCAAGATGACCAATTTCCATTATCCTGAGGTTGATTTACGCCATATTGTGCTACCCACAATGGATAATTTGTAACTTCGCCTTCAAAAACATATGTTGCAGTATATGTATTACTATAAACAACTATTTCTTTTCCACTAAGTTCTTTAACTTTATTAATAAATGCAATTGCAATTTCATTTATTTGTTTCTTATTTAAATTTCCAAAATTCTCAAAATCCATAGCAAGTTTACAGTCTATAATTTTATTAGAAATTAAAGAAACAAAAAATTGAGCTTGATGCTCTGCCTGACTAATACTTCTTGCTGTTAAAAAATGATATACTCCTACTTTTAATCCATTTTTCTTAGCTTCTGTATAATTTCTTTCAAAATGTGAATCTACATAACTATTACCTTCACTTGACTTTATATATACGATTTTTATACCTGCTTTTGCTACTTTGCTATAGTCTATATTCCCTTGATATCCACTAACATCAATTCCTGGATAAGTTGGTTCACTAGACGGAGATAAAGCCATAGAGTTAGGCATAAGAAAACATATTAAAAACGTTGGTATTATTAATACTGTACAAATTATTTTGTTCACCTTTTATAAACTCCTTTCATAATTATTTTATATATATTATGAAAAGAATTATCTTTTCGTTATTTTATCTAAGATTTTAGAATTATTTGTTAAATTATTTGTTTTATATGATTTATATAAAATTTATTATTGGAAAAATAAACTTCTATTACATCTATTCTTATATAATAATTTTCCAATTTATTTAAATATATATAATATTTAGCAGCTTTTGTTATGTGTTTTTGTTTATTTTCATTAACTGCTTCACTTGGTCTACCATATGTACAACTACTTCTCGTTTTTACTTCTACAAAAACTATTTCGTCTCTTTCCTTTGCAATTATATCTATTTCACCTTGCTTACATCTGAAGTTTCTTTCTATTATTTTATAATTATTTTTTGTTAAATAATTTGCTGCTATGTCTTCTCCCATTTTTCCAAATTCATGATATATATACATTTTAAATTTTTCCTCTTTTGCATTTACTTTCGCTTTGTTAAATTATTATATTTGTTTTTTTATATTGTTTAATTCTTACAATATCTTTTAACTAACCTTTACAATTTTTATCTAAACATTCCAATACTTTTTACTTAACATCTCAAATACTTTTTACCTAAGTTTTACAATGCTTTTACTTTTCCTTCCAATATTTTTTACTTAAATTTTACAATACTTTTACCTAGTCTTCCAATATTTTTTATCTAAACTTCTATATTGTATTGCTTCTGCTATATGATTTTTTCTTATATCTTTGCTATTACTTAAATCTGCAATTGTTCTTGCTACCTTTAAAATTCTTCCGTAGGCTCTTGCACTTAATCCTAATTTTTCAAATGCTATTTGTAATATTTTTTTACTTTCTTCATCTATTTTGCAGTATTTTTCTATTAATTTTGGAGTAAGTTCTGAATTAGAAAATATATTTTCGTTTTTATATCTTTCTCTTTGTATTATACGTGCCAAGTTTACTCTTTTTTGTATGTTTTTTGAAGTCTCTATATTGTTACTACTTTCTAGTTTTTCGTACTTTATTCCATTTACTTCTACTTGAATATCTATTCTATCTAAAAGTGGTCCGCTTATTTTACCTATATATTTTGCTATTGCTTGCTCTGTACATGTGCATTCTTTTTCTTTTGAACCATAATATCCACATGGACATGGATTCATTGATGCAACAAACATAAATTTACAAGGATATGTGAAAATTGAATTTACTCTACTTATTGTTACTATTCCATCTTCTAATGGTCCTCTTAGAACTTCTAAAGTACTTCTATTAAATTCTGTTAATTCATCTAAAAACAATATACCATAATGTGATAGACTTACTTCTCCTGGTTTTGGTATTAAGCCTCCTCCTATTAAAGATTTTGGAGATATTGTATGGTGTGGAGCTCTAAAAGGCCTATTTATAATTATTGGTACATCTTTTGAAAGCATACCAGATATACTATGAATTTTAGTTACTTCTAACGCTTCTTCAAAACTTAAATCTGGTAAAATTGTGGGAATTCTTTTTGCTATCATTGTTTTTCCGTGACCCTGGTGGCCCAATACATAAGCAATTATGTGCTCCAGCAGCTGCTACTTCTACAGCTCTTTTAACATTTTCTTGTCCCTTTACTTCTGAAAAATCCACATTGTATTTCTCTGCTTTTTCTGCTATTTCTTCCCAATTTGAGTATATTGGTTGTAAATTGTTTTTGTTTAAGTAATTTACTGTCTCTTTTAATGAATTTACACCTATTACTTCTATACCTTTTACAATACTTGCTTCTAATGCATTTTCTTTTGGAACTATTACCTTTTTTATTCCAAGACTTTTTCCTTCTATGCACATTGGTAAAGTTCCATTTACTTTATTTACTTTGCCATCTAATGATAATTCTCCTATAAATGCTATATCTTCTTTTGGGATATTTTTTATAACTTCAATACTGCACAATATTCCTACTGCTATTGGCAAGTCAAAAAACGCACCTTCTTTTCTAATATTAGCTGGTGCCAAATTAATTAATACTTTTCTACTTCTTAATTCATATCCTGAATTTTTTATTGCTGTACGTACTCTTTCTTTTGCTTCTCTTATGCTTGTATCTGGTAATCCGTATAATATCACATGATGGCATACCACTTGTTATATCTACTTGCACATTAACAAGATATCCTGCTAAACCATTTAATGATACTGTTTTTATAATTGATAACATTTTTTACCTTCTTTATTCTAAATTTATAATATACTCGCTTCCTGGTAAGCTTTTAATCATACCATCCATTTCAAGCATAAATAATGCTTCATTAACTTCTGCAATAGTTTTTCCACTTAATCTTGAAATTTCATTAATAGAATGTGGAATTTCATTAATGCATTTGTATATTTGTAAATATTTATTATCTACTTTTATTTTTTCTTCTTTATTAAATAAATTATATTCTTCTAAAATATCCTCATAATTAGTTACTAATTTAGCACCATATTTTATATATTCATTTGGTCCATAACCTGTTTTACTGTCTAAATTGTGTGGTATGCAAAATACATTTTTTCTTTGCTCAAATGCATATCTAGCAGTTACTGTACTCCCACTTCTATATCTCGCTTCTATTAAAAGAACTCCCAAAGCGATTCCACTTATTATTCTATTTCGTAGTGGAAATTTAGATAAATCTGCTTTTTGATTTGGTTCGCATTCACTAATTACACAGCCTCCTTCTTCTAAAATTTCTTTATATAATAATATATTTTCTTTTGGGTAGATATTGTTAAAGCCAGAGCCTATAACTGCAATGGTTTTACCTCTTTCGCTTTTTGAATATGTATGAGCAATAGCATCTATTCCATTTGCTAAGCCACTTATTATACAAATATCTGCTCTAGCTAGTTCTTTAGCAAATTTTGCACTATATTTTGCTCCATATTTACTACATTTTCGTGCTCCAACAATTGCAATACTATTTTTATTTAGCAAGTCTATATTACCTTGAGCATATATCTTTTTTGGAGCTTGTTTAATTTGTAATAATCTTTTTGGATAATACTTACTTTCTTGTGTGATTTCTTGAATACTATCACCTTCTTTTAAATTATTTTATTGGAAAACTTTGAATTAATTTTATCTTGAATTAATTTTTTTACTAGATTATTAACATATTCTTTTGATCTTAAGCTTATCTTTAATTATTTTCTAGTTTCTTTGCTCTCTAATTATTTTATGGTTTGATTATCCTTTATTTTTTTGCTTATTAGTTTGTTTTAATTATTTGATTATTTTTGATTTTTGATTGTTAGTCTGTTTTTAATTTTTGATTTTTATTAGATATAAGTTGTGAAAAAATTAAATTAGATATAAATTTAGATTTAGATTTAAATATAAATATTATGAAATAATATATTTATAATTTACCACATATTGTAAGCTATTTCAACATTTTTCGAATTACAATTTTCTACAATAATTGACAAAAAGATACTAAAGTTTGTCTACTCTAGTATCTTTTGTATTTACTTATTTATTAAATTTAAAAATTATGCAATCTGTTTCTCCTCGGTCATCATAAAGTACATTATATGATTTGTACCCTGTATATTCTAGAACTTGATTTAAAATTCCTTCTCTATTTCCTATATATTTCTTTATACTTAAAATAAATTCATTAGTATTTAATAGTTCTTCGTTATCTTTTAAATATTCAAGTTGTGTATCCTGCAAAATAAGTGATTCTTTATATGTCATAAATTCAGGCATACTTTGTATATGGTTAAATACGCCTGTACCTATATATACAAATGGCTTTTCTTTATTTTCTTCTGCTATTTTTAAATAGTTATCATATCCTTTATATAGATGTTCTGGTTCTTTAGTTGCTAATCCATAAATAGATACCATTGCTATAATTACTGACAATATTGCTATTCCCACTTTTTTGTTTTTAATTACTGTACCTATAAAACTATGAAGTCCAAGTACAATTAATATACTTAACACTGGTAATATTCCATACAGATATCTTAACTCTTTATATGGTGAAATTTTTGCAATTACTATTATTGATAGCAATGTTGGTATTATTAATAATAAAAGTGAGCCTTTTTCTTTGCTTTTTATAAATTTATAAATGTACCATGCTGTAAATAGTGCTAATAAAATAAAACCTAAAACTACAGGCAAGCTATATGCTTTAAATAAAAGTTCTATAAATTTTACTAACCCTTCAAAATATGCTCCATTAGCTCCTGCTGTTCCTACTCCTCTATATGAAAAGAATATTTGATAAATACAGATTGGATATACTAAAATTCCAATTAAAGCACTTATAATATGTGTTACAATATATGATTTTAATTCATGCCATTTTTTCTCTTTTATCATTAGGGCAATCATTACAATGAAGCATCCTAAAGCAAATATACAAAAATAATATTGTGATAAGAATCCTAAAATTGTAGTTGCTCCTAATAATATTTTAGTTTGCCTTGTCATTTTAAAGTCAAGTTTATATATTTTTAGTGTTAGATAAAAATATGCAAGTGTAAAGAATGCAAGCATCATGTACATTCTTGCATAAATTACTGTTGAAATGGCTCCAATGCTAAGTCCATACAATAATACAGCTGGAATAACTAATTTTTCTTTATTTAAAAGTTTTAATATATTTCTTATTATAAAACATGTTCCTGCAAAAAACACTAGAGATATACTAAAGAAAAAGTATTTTGAAAATGTATCTGGAAAAAATGAACACACTGTATGATTTAATATGCAATATAAAGGCGGATGTACGTCTCTAGCTTGATTATAATAAACACTTGCATAACTAAACCTTTCATTTGGTGATACTGTCAAATAGTCCCTTGCCTCTTCACGAGTTTTCCATACAGGATATTCTTTAGAAGAAATTTCTGAAAATAGCTTATTCCACTCATCTTGATGTGTAAAATAATACCATGCATTTTCTATTGTTTTTCCTATGTTTCCTTCTACAATTATGTAATTTCTTGCAATTTTATTAAATGTATCTTCTTTTCCATGTGGTTGAAATAAATTATCATATGTACAATTAGAAGATCCATATGTAAACATTTCATCCTCATGAAAGCCCTCTTTTTTACTCATATAAAATGTCATTAATCCACATAATATTAACACTATGGTGATAAATACTACTAAATTTATTTGTTTTTTCTTTTTTATATCCATTGTTACTCCTTTATACTAAAAGTTTTAACTTTCCTCCACATTTACCACATCTATATCTTTTTAACAAATTGCTGTTAAATCTGTTTCTATATATTTCCTGCCTACAATTTTCACAAATTATTTTATATTTATATTCCTTTTCTTCATATGGTATATTGCTTTTTTCGAAATCTTCTTTTACATTACCTGTCCTTGTTACATTGTAACCTAATTTTTTATTTATGTATACTGCATATTTTTTAAACTCTTGTCCATGATTATTGCAATATGGAAAGCAGTGTATTATTTCATGGATGATAGTATTTTTTATAATATCTTCATTTAACTGCATAACCCATTTGCTTACTTCTATATGGTGTTTATTGAATTTTTCATATTTTATAATATGTCTATGTCCATATTTTTCTATATTTTTATAGGCTCTATCTGGTTCTTCTTGTTTACAGCAACCATATCTTTTACTTGCTCTTGGAGATAATCTTATATCTATATCTCCTACTATTTCTTTGTTACCTAAGTCAATTCCTATTGATTTTAGCTCATTTACACATTGAGCATATAGTTTTATTAGCTTTTCTTCCATATTAAATTCCTATTAAATTGTTATTCTATATATGAATTAATTATTTCTCATAATTTTTAACTCTTATATTATTTATCTTTTTCTATTTCATTGATATATCTATAAATTTCACCCCAATTGTATAAAACTTTTAAATATTCATTTTCTTTTATCTCAAAAGATGGTGCATCTTTTAAATATATTGTATGTATATGACTATTTGCTATTTTTTGGCAATTTGTATTAGAATCATCTATCATTAAATCTATTTTTTCTTGCTTACAAATTTCCTCTTTATTATCAGTTCCCCAATAATATTTTTCAAATAAGTCAAGATTGTTATCTTTTAGTCTTTGTATTGTTACTGGTATTAAATCCTTATTTAATTTTCCTCTTGCTGTTATTACTATTAGAGTATGTCCTTCTTCTTTTAATAGAGAAATTACGTCTTTTGCACCTGGCATAAAGTTAGATACTTCTGTAATTTTTCTATGATATTTCTTCACAAATCCGTTTGTTTCTTCGTCACTCCATGAATATCTATCTTGAAATCTTATTTCTTTGTTATTTTTTAAACTGTTTTTCTTTAAATCTTGAATATCATATAATTCTGAATAAATTCTATAAAGTTTTTCTGAGTCAAATATTACTCCATCTAAATCAATTCCAATTCTCATGTATAATTTTGTATGATACTTCTATCATACTCTCCTTTCATAGTTTTACATATATTCTATCTTAGATATGTAATTTTTTCAATCATTTTTAATATTTACTTAATTAAATTTACTTTTTTAAATTTAATTAAATGTGATTTTTGTTCGAGAAATTTATTAATATTTTTAACTCTTTTTGATGAAGATTTAAAAATTTTTATTGGTTATGCTTAAAAATAAATACCATTTTTAGTATTTTCGTTTTCTTCCGCTATAGCGGACGTATGTGTTTGAGTATACATTTATTTTAATGTTCAGAAAGAATCAATTTTTATATTTCTTTTCATTTTATTTTTCATTTATGGTATAATTATTTTGTTAGGAGAGATGATTATGAATAAATTTATGAAAATTGCTAAAGAATCTGCTGAAAATGGAATGATTTTAAATGAAGGTGGTCCTTTTGGGGCAGTTATAACAGATAAGGATAGTAATATAATTTCCGTTGGAAATAATCAAGTATTAAAAAATAATGACCCTACTGCTCATGCAGAAGTTATAGCTATACGTAATGCCTGTAAAAAGCTTAACACTTATGATTTATCTAATTGTATTCTATACACATCTTGTGAGCCTTGTCCAATGTGCTTATCTGCTGCTATATGGGCGAACATTAAAGATATTTACTATGCATGTACTCGCGAAGATGCTGCAAATATTGGATTTAGAGATGATTTTATTTATGAATATTTAGATGGAAAAAATAAAAATGCTATCAATTTACATCAAATTGATAGAGATGAGTGTATAAATATTTTTGAAAAATATAAAAAAGAAAATAAGGTAATTTATTAGAAAAAATAATTTTAACATAATAGAATATAAATATTATTAATAATATTTATATTCTACTATATTTATATTAATTATTATTTTGGTTGCTACTCTAAGTATGGAAATTATGTAGTTGATTTTATATTCCAATATGTTCTTATATTATTTATTAAAATATTCTTTCCATTCTTGTTCTTTAAAGCCTATTAGTATTTTATCATTGCTTATGATTAAAGGTCTTTTTATTAACATTCCATCACTTGCAAGTAATTCTATTTTTTCTTCTTCTGTCATTGTTTGCAATTTTTCTTTTAAATTTAGTGATTTATATTTTAGTCCACTAGTATTAAACCAATTCTTTATTTCTTTATTGCTGGTTGGTATCCACTTTTGTAATTCCTTTATTGTAGGAGTTTCTTCTACAATATGTCTATCTTCAAATTCTATATTATTACTTTCTAGCCATTTTTTAGCTTTTTGACATGTTGAACATTTTGGGTATTCTATAAATATAATTTTCATTTTACATTCCTTTCTTATTTATTTTTCATTATATCATACATTATGTATCCACCAATTAAATTTTTAACATTATAACCTTTTTGCTTTAATATTCTACATGCTAGATAACTTCTTAACCCACTATGGCAATGTACTATTATTTCTTTTGATTTGTCTAGTTTTTCTATATTTTCTCTTAATTCATCTAATGGTATATTTATTGCTCCTTCAATATGGCTTATATTATATTCTTCACTTGTTCTCACATCTAGAATATATAGATTTTCTTTGTTTTTCAGTTCTTCTACGGCAATTGTATCTACTAATTCATTCATTTCATTTTCTATTGCATTTCCAAGAATATTTACTGGACTTTTGGCAGATGAATATGGAGGTGCATAGCATAATTCTAAAGCTGAAATGTCTGCAGCTCCCATTTTATTTTGAATTGCTACAGATAAAATATCTGTTATTTTATCTACACTTGATTTTCCCCACACATATGCTCCAAGTATTTGAGAAGTTTTACTATTGTATATTGCTTTTATTGTAAGCATTTTAGCTCCTGGATAATATGTTGCATGAGAATATGGTGAAATAATCATAATTTTATAAGGTATATCTAAGTTTTTGCAAGCTCTTTCTGAAAGCCCTACTATTCCTAGAGAATAATTAAAAATTTTTAAAATACTGCTTCCTATAAAACCTTCATAACTACTTTCTATTCCATTTATATTGTTTGCTACTATTCTTGCTTGTCTATTTGCTGGTCCTGCTAGTGCAATTCCGTTTCTTTCACCTGTTATAGTGTTTTTAACTTCTACAGCATCTCCTAATGCATATATATCTTTATTACTTGTTTGCATTTTATTATTTACAATTATTGCACCTTTTTCGTTTGTATTAATTCCACTCTCTTCTGCTAAATTTGTCTCTGGTCTTACTCCTATACATAATATCACTAAATCTGTCTCAATTTTTCCATTGTCAAGTGTTAACAACAATTTTTCGTGTTCTTCTATTTTATTTACACCTTCATTTACATATACTTTTACTCCATGCTTTTTTATTTCTTTATGTATAAAATGCGCCATGTCATTATCAATGATTGAGATTAAATGTGGAGCTTTTTCTACTATCGAAACTTCCATAGTATATTCTGACAAATTTTCTGCCATTTCCACTCCGATATATCCTCCACCAACGATTACAGCACTTTTTGGATTATTATTTTCTATAAATGTTTTTACTTTTTCAGCATCCTTTACATTTCTTATAGTAAAAATTCTGTCACTTTTTACTCCTTTAAATGGATTAATTGGCTCTGCTCCTGGTGATAATACTAATTTATCATAATTCTCTATGTATATTTCTCCTGTAGCCTTATTTTTTATTTGTAATTTCTTTTTTTCTTTATCTATTTTTATTACTTCTTGTTTTATACGCACATCTATGTTAAATCTTTCTTTAAACTTCTCTGGAGTTTGGACTAGCAAATCATCTTCTGTTTTTATAATATCTCCTATATAATAAGGAAGCCCACAATTAGCAAAGGAAATATGTTCTCCTCTTTCAAATAAAACTATTTCTAAATTTTCGTCTAGTCTCCTTAACCTAGTTGCTGTTGTAGCTCCTCCTGCTACTCCTCCTACAATTACAACTTTCATGTTTTATTATAGCTTGCACAAATTTTAAATTATATTTTCATTTAATGATTCTTTTTTTACTATAATGTTATTTTTTTCATTATTACCAATTTTTATATTGCGACTAAATTTTACACTACTACTTAATATTATGTATTAATTGTTAATATATTTAAATACATAATATAGTGTATAATAAGTTCCATTAATATCTACTGTGCAAGTTTCTCCTTTCTTTATAAATAACTTTTTGTTTATTATATAATAAAGTAATTTTTATTGCTAGTAATATGGAAAATTTTTGTAGAGATTTATGTAAGTATGTGTAAAATTAAAAATATGGAATTTTAAGTTATATATATTTTTTAATGTATGGCAATTCCGCTGTAGCGGAATTGTTGGTTTTTGTATTGATTTTTCATCTATATTATGGTATATTTAAATTGCTGTTATTATAAAATAGCAGTTTAAATAAGGTTTAACCCTTAGATGCCAAAAGATATGATTTCACTTAAGTGAAGGAAGTCCTATGTTCTAGGACTTCTATTTTTATGCTTTTTTTAATTTTTAGTATTTTTTACACGATTTTTTTATTTTAAATATTTGACATGTAGGTTATTTAAAGTAAAGTCTTATTTTTCATTTTTCCGCTATCGCGGATATATGGGTATGGAATTTGAATTTGAACTTAAAAGTTTTGGGGTATAAATATGAATTTTTATTTATCTTTTCTTATCATATATAATCCTTCAATTTAATTAATCAAATTTCTGACTATAGTTCCCACTTTATCATTACTCAACTGTTTTCTAAATTTAATATTAATTCCTTCTTTGTTCAATTGTTCAAATAGTTTTTTTGCACACTCTATTTTATAATTTTCTTGTCCTCTTAAATCTCTTTCAGATTCAACATCCTTTGATTCTATAATTAAATTTAATTCACTTGAACCATCTTTTTTATCAACTAAATACATAAAATCTGGACTATATGTTCCACCATTTGCTACAGGTATTTTTATACTATTTTTAGGTATTTTTCCAAATACTGTTACTTCATTTATTTGTTCTAATATATTACTTTTTTCAATATCTGAATCAAATGCAATTGTATCATATAAATATCTTTCCTGAGGAACATCATCTATTCTGGATGTTCCAACATTGCCTAATACAATTGTATCCTTTATTGTTCCATCTTCTGTAGTTAACGATGTAGGATGTATTGGTAAATTAGTTTTTTGATATGTAAATCTTTTAAATAATTTATCTGCCTTCCAATCATTTATCTTCATATAAAATTTTGATAATACTGTACTATTAAAGAAATCATTATCAATCTTATGTTTTTGACTGTATTTTACTAAAGTATTATGAATATTCATTATTGGAATATTAGTTAATTCAGATAACTTTATAATAAATTCGTTATATTTCATTTTCTTATTTGTTGATAATGATATACCTGCCATTTCAATTATATTAGTGGAATTATCTGTTATATTTAACAATTGTCTTTCTGTTGTTATAACATCACTACTATTTATTCCTTCATTTAGTATATTTAACAAAGCTCTTTCTATTTCATCATTACTAAATTCAGAATACTTAATAATATATTTTTTATTTAATAATTCCCATAATTTCTTGATTTGGTCATATTTATTTTTTCTAACTTTAATTGTATTAATATCTTTTTCTTTTCTTTCAATAACCTTATTTTTATGTAATCCATTATTAAGTTCTGGTAGTATCTCTAATAAATTATCCTCTTTTAAAATTTCACCTTCTGGATTAATAACACCGTTTTGTAATAATTCAATATAAATAGGAGTATAATCAACATTTCTTTCCTTAGCTATTTCTTTTATTTGATTTATTGTTATTTTGTTAAATGTAGTTACTTCACTGCTTATTTCATTTCTTAATTCTTTAACAAAGTTTTGTTCAGTAAAATCCACAATATAATTCAAATAAAATTGCTCACTATCTATTCTATTAAGATTATTATCTACTGGTAATCTTAAACCTCTACCAACTTCTTGTAACTTACTATTTTCACTACCACTACTTCTTAACTTAGCAATTGTAAATATGTTCGGATTATCCCATCCTTCTTTTAATGTCCATTTAGAAAAAATGAATCTTCTTAAATTAAATTTACCATCTGAGTCTTTAATCTTTAAAATTTTTTCTTTATCATTTAGTATATCATTAACCTGTGCTATTATCTCTTCATCTTTTTCTGCATTATCTTGTGAAAAATATCCTGCATGACATTTTGATATATTATTTAAGCTCTCTTCTAAATATTTTTTATATTCACAATTATCAAGCTCATTAATCTTATTCTTTAACTTCTCTTCAAATATTCTTTCAAAAGAATCCAAAATATAAGTTGGTTTTCCTTCCTCTATTTTTCTATATGCTGAAATATCATCAATAAAAAATAGTGCTAACGTTTTAATACCTTTATTATAATTTTCTTTTTCTATTTCAAAATGCCTTTCTAAAGCTGTTTCTATCATCATATCTTGATATGAAATAGAATAACTTTCTGGTGACAACTCTGTTCCAACAGTAATTTCAATTCCATTTGAAAGTACAATTGAATTTTTAGTTATTCCTATTATCTCTACACCATAAAAATCTTCATGGACTATAGATAAACTATCGTTTTTAGCTAATTCATAAGATTTTTTTGTATTTTTTTCTATTTTTTGAATAGTACATTTTTCTTTATTTTTTATTGATATAAGTTTTATTCTTAAATTGCTATTTGAGTCTGTAGGAACATATTCTGCTATAACACCCTTTACTAAATTATTATTAAATGCATCTATACTTCCTAAATTGTATACTAAATTTTGATAATCTTTTTCATGATTTCTTTTTTCTGGAAATGTTGCTCCAAATCTTATAATACATTGTGGTTTCAAAATTTCTTTTATTTTGTTAAAAGTTACATTTTCTTTGGCAAATTTATGAGGTTCATCAATTATTAAAATTGGTTTTGTTGATTTAATAGCCTCGCTTGGATTTGTCAAATCATCTAATATTGTAGTATCATAATTTTTAGTTAACATTTTTCCATTTGTTATTAACTGAGAGTTAATTAACATTATTTGTATCTTTTTACTATTTAAATTAGAAGCTGTTACAAATTCTCTAATAACACTTGGAAAATAATCTCTTCCCTTTTTCTTTTGAATGCTTTCTACAAATCTTAATTCCATTTCTACTTGATTATACTCATCCTCAAAAAATTTTCTTGTATCTGAAGATGATATAAATTGTTTTGTGCCTGCTTTTATCGGTAATGTTGGTACTACTATTATAAATTTATTAAATCCATATTTTTCATTCAATTCATATATTGTTTTAATTTGAGTAAATGTTTTGCCTGTACCTGTTTCCATTTTAATATCGATATTTAAATAATCATCTGTTATGCCAATATTTCTACTCATTTCTTTTGTAATACTATTATTATTCTGTATTTTTTTAATATTTTTAATAATATTAGGAGAAGCCAAATCTATTACAGGATTTTCAGTTAAACTATTTGTTTTTTCTATATTAACATTTTCTAATACTCTAACAATTGAATTTACTGCATCAACTTGATGTTTTAATCCTCTTTCGAGTTTCATACCTATTCCTCCTTCTAATATCTTGTATATACTTTAACATCTATATTTTTGAAATTCTTAACTTGTTTTATATTATTTTTTATCATTTCTAATTCATTAAACTTAAATGAATATCCAAATAATACAATTTTGTTGCAAGTAAATTTTTCATCTTTATTGTATTTTTCTATTAATGCTTCAATATTTTTTATATTTATATTAGGTTCAATTAAATATAAACATTCTCCACATTTATATGTATTATATCCATTACAATCAACTTTTTCTATATTCGTAGTAAACTCATATCCATCTTTTAATTTCCATGTTTCCAATATTGTTTCTACTCCATATTCTTTGTATAGGTCATATGATTCATTCATTAATTGTGGTTCAAACGATTCTAATTTACTCAAAATGTTATCTGAAGTGTTTTTTAAAGTATAATGCTTAAATCCATAATCAATATCTGCATGCGTTTCTTTCTTAATTTTTTCAGAAGCTTTCTTAATTCTGTCTTGACCTATCTCATCTATAGTTTTATATCCATTTTTATAAGCTTCTTCATTCTTTTTCGTTTCTTCTTGCAATTGAACCATAATATATTTTAGATTAAGCTTATCTACTGAATTTAATTGAATAATTGCATCTGCTGTTGAAGCACTGCCAGAAAAGAAGTCAACTATAATATCATTTTCTTCACAAATTAAATCAATAATATTTTTTATTAGTTTTGTAGGTTTTGAATTTTTAAAAATTCCTTTTCCTAATAATTCCGATATTTCTTTATTTGATTGTCTTGTACTACCATATTCTTCATATCCCCAAAAAGTAGTACTTGGCATTCTATCACCAACTTCACTCCAAAATGTCTTTTTTTGAGGCACATTAATTCCTTCTGGATCTAAATAAATTCTATTATCTTCTTCTAATTTAGATAAAGTGTCTTTTGAAAATCTAGGATATGTTCCCTCAATTGGTGTCCACCTTTGGCCATTTTTAAAAACATATGTATATATACTATTTTCCACTCCACTTTTTGCGTGTAATGGCGTTAACAAATAGTCTCCTCTCGGATCGTTATCGTAATTTTTATAATAAGCCTTTTGTTTTTCTGTTTTCTTAATTCCTTTAATTCTTAATTTTTCTTTATTTTTAGCATAGCATAAAATATATTCATCATTATCCGAGAAATATTTTGCATCATTTTTTATTGTATCTAAACATTGCCAAGTAATTTGACTAACAAAATTTTCTTCACCAAATATTTGATCACATAATTGTTTTAAATTATACACTTCATTATCATCTATTGATATAAAAATTGCTCCGTATTCACTTAATAATTGTTTAGCTAAATACAATCTTGGATACATAAAAGTTAACCATGCACTATGTGATGAAGAATTATTAGAAGTCATATCTAATATTCTTTCTGCTTCTAACATATCTATATCTAATTTATTAGCCAAAGTTTCTTTACTAAATTTAAAAGTATCATTATATCCAAATCCGTCTTTTCCTGTATTATATGGTGGATCTATATATATGCATTTTATTTTTCCTTCATAAGCTTTTACTAAATGTTTTAAAGCATCTATATTGTCCCCACTAATATAGATATTTTCGCTATTTATGTTTTCTTCTTTATTATTATGTCCTAAGTCAGGTTCTATTACAGTCTCTGTATCTAATCCTGTTATCATTTTAGCATAAGACTTACCTAAAAAGTTTAGTTCAAAACTTTCTTTTGAAAATTCTAAATCTGTATTAAATTCTTTTTTTAATAATTCTAAGTCTAATCTTCCATCTTTATCAAAACAATTAGGTATAATTTGTTTTAAATTACTTATTTTATCTTCATTTATAGTTTTATTATTATTATTCTCAATTATATCTTTTATCATTATTTTTTCTCCTCATAAATCATCTTTCTAATTTTGCTTTTAGCATCTTCATTCTCCAAAATATAGTTTGCTATATCAACAGGAATCTTTTTTGTTTTTGAGTTCTCTGTTGCTAAATCAAATAATATTGTTTTCTCATCAACACCTAATTTATATGTTTCTGCAAAACTTCTCAATAATTTATCTGATGGAATTCTTTTATTGTTTTCTATATCATTTAAATACTGTGGTGATATTTTTAATTCCTCTTTTAAGACCTTAATGGTTTTTCCCGATTTTTTTCTTAAGTCATATAAGTATTCCCCTAAATTACTTTTCATTTTTCTCTCCTATCAATTAATCTGCTGATTTGTTGATATAATATCAATTTAAGTGTAAAAATACAATATTTTTTACAATAATTTTTACAATAATTTCTTATTTTACACTTAAATTTATTTAATACTACTTTAGATTTCCACCATTTTTTGTCAATGTACTTTGAATTTTTCGATAAACTTGGTTACAGGAGTACAGCTCAAACTATCGGCCTTCGGATTATGAGAATGGGTTGACTGTTTTTTGAACTTTAGTGAAATCAAGGGTTTTAGCTGATATTTTAGTACCTTCGGGTATTTTAGTATATCGAACATTTGTGTAATTTTAAGACATTTTTTGAGGGTTTCTTCCCCAACTTTTCCCCAACTCGTTTTATACATTTGTTCGTATAAAAATTTAATATTAATGGGAAACCTAAAATTTATTTAGAAGGTTTTCAGTTATGAATAATAAAATTACTTATCGTAAAGAAGGAGATTATTTAATTCCTGATTTGTGCATTGAAAATAATAAAAATAATGATTACCATGTTGGAAAGTATGGTCGTTTGAGACTTAGCTATTTAAAAGAACATAAACGTGTTCTTTATACTGAATTAATGCTTGATGGAAAGTTGTCAAAACATTTAGCTCTTATTGATGAAGATGCTAATAAACGACTAGATTATATTATTAGTAAATTAGCTAAAGCTGAAGGAATTGATGAGAACTTAAAAAGGACTAATCAAATGCAATGGGTTCAGGCTATGAATAATATTAAAAATAGAACTGAAGAAGTTGTTTTAAATGAATTAATTTATTGGTAGGAGGTATTTTAGTTATGAGTAATTTTAGAGAAGTTAATGATGATATTTTGAAAGATTGGTTATTATTTAGAGAGGATGAGCTTTCTTCTCTTACTTGTGAGGAGGATAGAAAACATTGGGTTTATTTTGATGAGATTTCAAAGAAAATCTTAAATAGTATTCCTAAACAGAATAGAGCTTTTGTTCAAAAACAACTTAATGTTCTTGATGATAATTTCTTGGATTATCTGGGCTATTGGAATGAGAAATATTATAGAAATGGGTTTGTGGATGGTTCTCAGTTGGTTATGGGATGTTTTGAGGAATAGAAAATTTACAATTGTGCTACAAAATTTATACAAACTTGTGGCACAATTGTAAAATATTTGTACTAACTTTTATTGTTCTTATGCTATTTTTTACTTTTACTCCATTTTTCAATTAAATAGTTAATAAATGCTGAACAGGAAATCAACATATATTTTGCATCTTCTGATGGAGCATTTTTAAAATCAATTCCTCCATGTCTTATCCCATCTTCATCAGAAGTATATCCATATAATGATAAAAATGCTTTTTCCATTGCTTGATGAATATGCACATTATTTTCTTTTAACTTTTTTAATGTATTACCTAATGTTGCATTTTTCCCATTTAATCCTGTTATAATACAACACATTGCTTCTACCGCACTAATTGATTCTTTTATAGAATTTTCATAATCTGGCCTTCTTCTATCTGCAAATAATCCTAACGCCTTCTCTAAATGTATTCTAACAGAATCAAAATCAACATTCATGGCTTCTTCTACTGTTGAAATTTCTGATTTATTTGTAATTGGTATTACTTTTTTATCTAATATTCTATATGCACAAACTTCACTTTCTAAAATTCTGTTAAATTCTCCCTGCATTCTTACTGCTTTATCAGCATCACAAATCTCTAAATATCTTTCAATAAAATCAAAAATCGTATACCATTCTTTTGAGTTAATAATCTCTTTTTCAAGCTTTTCAGCATTTTGCTCTTTATAAATTCTGTTTTCTGGATATTTATATGTGATTCCCATTTCTATCATCATATCCTCTATTCCAGTTGTTGTTTGATCCATTAAGTCATAAATATAATATTCTTCCTTATAAAAAGCTGCATATATTTTTCTTTTTATTGTTTCACTAACATTTTCTAATTCTATAATTTTATTATTGTAACCATTTCTCTGTGAAAATACTGCCATATAATCATCTCCTTGTTTTAATGAAAAGCAAAATAATTATGCAAAATTAATTACATTATCACTTTGTTTATCTCTTTGAATTATTTTATTTGTTGATATACGTCTTTTAGAATTTCAACTATTCTATCAATATCTTTTTCATTATCAAAATAAACTCTATAATTTAAAGACCATAAATATTTTTCTGGAACTTTTTCACCTATTAAAAGTTCTTCGTTTTTAGGTTCTCTAGTTATTATTAAAATTTTTGATTTATATATATGTACTTCACATATATTTTTTCCCTTTCCATTTCTTATGGCTATATAATTAGGAGTCACTTCTTCATAAACTTCATTATGCACTTTTTTTAATTCTTCAAATAATTTTTCATGAAGTTTTATTAAATTTTTATTTTTATTGATATAGAATTGTTCAAAACTAAGAGGTGTATTCTCAATTTCAGATGCTTCTTCTTCATCTTCTAATTCTTCCTTAGTTGGTTCAACTAATACAAGATTACTCTCTAAATTATTAATAGTAGCAATTGATTTTAATATGCTATATGCTTGTTCTTTTGGCATAGCATAAAATTCTCTTTTTCTTTCTTTTCCATTTATATTTTCTACACTTCTTAATTCTGGATTTAAACCATCTATTAGTTCATGAACTTTTTTATCTGAAAGTCTATTTTCCACTTTATAATATGCATATAATCTAAATGCAAATGGTATACATTCACTTCTGTTCAATTCTTCTATCCTCTTATTAACATTATCTGAATATCCTATCTTTACATACTTCGGGAAAGATGGATTCGTTAAAATATAAATTACTCCGTTTTTATCTTCCATAATTTTTACCTCTTTCGACATAACTATAACATATTTTTATATTATTTTCTATAAAATCAAGACAATTCATTATCTCTTTGTAATATTAATGTCAAATGCTTTGAAATATTATCAGGTATAAAACCAAATTTTTTCCAAAACCAATTCCCATCACCATCTGGTTGCAAAATAATATTTTTATCTTTATATTTTTCATTTAAAATATATCTAGCAAAATATTGTCCAATCCCTTGATTTCGAAATAAATAGTCTATCATAAAATCCGAAATAAATATAGTATTTGTATCTTCATCATATTTTTTGCTTATATCATTTGAAAAGCATATTGTATGTAATTCCTCATAAACTATTGAATATCCTATTATTTTATATTTCTTAAAAAATCCTTTTTCTAATATTAGGAATATCTTTTTCCCTTTTGAAAAAGTCTGTATATTTAATGAACTTAAACATCTAGATTTATTATACTTTCTAATGAAATCTGAATATTGTAGCCTAATATTATAATTAAATTCTTTTATTTCCATATCACTCTTATTCCTTTTTTAATGCTTTACTATTATTACGTGTACTCCTTCTCTTTTTTCTATATCACGTTTTGCTTCTGATTCATCTCTTATTATTCCTATATCATATATAACAAATAAAATATTTTTATATTCTTTTTTATATGCTGTTATATCTGCATTAATTTCCTCTATCATCTTTGATTTTCGTGATACGTCTTTTATAAACTTCACTTCAATACATAGATCATATTTAGGTATGATAAAATCTGGAATATATTCTTTTCCAGAAAATTTAAATTTTCCAGCTTCTCTATCATAGTCTAATCCTTTGTCCATATTATTTCCAACAAATAGATTCTCTAATTTATCTTGAACTTCATACTCATTTTTAGGTTCATATTTAAACATTAAACGCAATCTTTTCGAAATAAAATTCTTTAAATTATCTATTTCATCTTCTACAAAATCATATACTCCTTCTAAAGTTGCTATCAACATTCTTGTAGATACTAATACTGATTCAAAAATTTCTTTTTGTTCTATACCCGTTAAATTAAAAACATTTTTTAGTTCACTAGTATCATATTTATTATATAATGAAGAAAATTTTACATACTTCATAGATTCATCTTGTAATGATTGATATTATTTAAGAAACAAGTTACAAGAGCAATAATCAAATCCTATATTTTTACTATTTAAAACTATTTGACTCATAGTTTTTTCTAATGCTTTTACTTGATTTATTAAAACTTTTATTTCTCTATGTTCTTCTATTTTTTGTTTTCCCATATACTATTACTCCCTATATAAAATCATAAAACTTATCTATTTTTTTCTCATTAATATATTCATTTAATTTTTGTTCTACAATTATTTTATCAGTCTCATCAATGTCAATGAATAATTCTTCTGATGCTCTACTACATGCTACGTAAAACATTCTTGTAAATTCATCCTTTGAATTTTCAGCTAATATATTAGATTTTTCAAACATCTCTGAGAAAGTTGTAGCATCTCCTCTAGTCGGATGTATGCTCACAAAAACTTTTTTCCATTCTAATCCTTTCGCTTGATGTACAGTCATATATTTACTATCTTTAGAAAAAACCTCATTAAATAAACTTTGGGCAGTATTCCATTCAAGCTCATTTATTAGACTTATAAATTGCTGATTATCTTCTTCTGAAAATAATTCTATTTTAAAACTTTCTAGATCCATTGTCTTATTTAAAAATCTTTTTATTTCTTTATTACTTTCTTCTTCTAAATTATCGTTAAATTTGTTAATAATTTCAATTACTTTAGTTTGATTGTTTATATTTCCAAATATATTCTCTAAAAAACTGTTAATCTTAATTACTAAACTTATTGATAAGCTCTCTTTTAAAATATTTTTGTCTACCTTTCCATATATTTCAATTGCATTTAAAATATTATTTATCGTTCGCGTTTTATATGTTTTATTTAAATATATAATAAACTTAAATGCTTTTACCCACAATATACTTGAGCTTTCTGATATTTCATATTTTATATCTATTGGACTAGAATAATAACTATTATAAATTCTCTTTAGAGTTTCTTTTTGTTCATCAGATACATCAATTATGTATTTAAATGCATAAGCCCATGTCCTAGTTATAATTGCACCTTCATCTTTTAAAACTTGTCTTATTATACCTTCAATTTTTTCATGTGAAGTGTTTGTTACAAAATGTACTAATCTTCTTTCAATATTTTGTTTTTCTTCTTGGTTTTCATATTCCCTTATACTTTTTTGTTCTAAGGTATCATTTCTCCTTATATAATTGCATAAATGTACAATATTACTGGTAGATCTTCTATTTCCATTTATTTTATACTCTATTATTTCCGGCATAGAAAATTTTTCGAATTGAGTCGGTCTCGCTCCTTGAAAACTATATATCGATTGAGCAACATCACCTATAACTGTTATTTTTGATATCTTTTCACAAATTTTTGATAATATCATAGTTTGTAATGGATTAGTATCTTGAAATTCATCAACGAATATATATGGAAATTGAACTCTTAATGCATATAAAATTGTGGGGTTTCTCTCTATTATTCTATATCCAAAATATAATATTTCATCATGATTTAGTTTTCTAACTACATCCCACAAATATTTTTTTATAACTTTTTTATGTAGTACATTTATTCTAGCACTACTTATTAATTCTTTTTTGTTTTCCTCTATATATTTATTTATATCTATTTTTACTTCTCCCATTATTTTTTTTGAGTAATTTAGTTCTCCTTCTGTACCTGAATTTGCATTAATATACTCAAAGATTTCCTGTCTGTCTCTTCCGTGTAAAATTCCGACTCCTTCTATTTGTGAAGAAATTCTAGCTTTTCCCTTTACTTCTATACCATAATCTTCTTTCATTATTCTCTTTAACTCTTCCTGACAAAAACAAATTATATATTTTATTATAAATGAATGTATAGTACATATTTCTATATTATTTTCATATCCTTCTAGTCTATTTTTTATTTCTTCAACAGCAGAGTTAGTATAAGTTATACATAGAATTTTTTTACTTTCACTTTTATATATTTTTGTTTCTTTCTTAAACATATCTTTTATATTATTAACTAAAAAATATGTCTTACCTGCTCCAGGACCAGCATATATTTTTTTATTACTGTTTATGCTTTCTAAATCCAATATATCTCCTGAACTTATTTCACAAGCCATTCTATCCCCTCCCTTATGTATGGAGGAATTGTTAATGTATCTATTAAATCTTTATTTAGTAAAATTTCTAATGCAACTTCTCCTTTTTTATTCTCAGCATAACTTAAAAACAAATTTGAAAAAAATAACTTTTCATATACTTCTTTGTTTTCATTATCAGATTTTATAAGAGTGTCATACTTATTAATCATGTTTTTTATTTTTTTTCTTGTTTTTGCATTTTTTATTTTTTCTACATTATCTCTCCATTTTCCAAAGTCCAATTCATTATTTTCAATAAATTTATTTAAACTTTTGCATAACGCTGTTTTTAATAATTTAATAGCATTTTCTATATTATCTATATTGGCTAAGAACAATTCATCTTCAAAAGTAGAACCATATGTATCTTGACATACCATGGCTATATTATTTCTCACATAATAAATTTTTTTGGATTCAATTTTTAGTTTATATTTTTTAGTTTCTGATGTATTTTTATTTAAAATAATTTTTTTATTTTCTAATTTCTTTTTCTTATTATTTAACAATTTTGCTATATGTGTAGGTACAAAACTTTTAATTTTATTTAAATCTTCTTTGCAATTTATTTTTAAATCTCTATCTGTTATACACAATACTTTTTTATTTATATCTCCATCCATATATAAATCTATGAAATATTTAAAATGTTTTCCCCCTATATCTATAATTGAAATATGTTCATTCTCATAAGGATGTCCGTATTTTTTCCATAAATTTAGGCAAAATTAATTTTTCTGCTAGCCCCTCGACTAATACTATTTTTTTAGCAAATAACATATCTGATTTTGTTACATCTAAAAATTTCATAATATGTTTTTTTGAATCTTCTTTATTCTTTAATTGCTCTAATAAGCTTATATTTACCACTTCATTAAGATCTCTATTATAATCAATCATATACATATTCTCAATGCCAGCAACAGATGTTATATTAGATGAATGTGTCGTTACAAATATTTGTTGGTTCAGTTTATTTTCATCATCTATCTTTTTTATATATTTAAATAACTTATATTGCATTGCAGGATGTAAATGTGCTTCTGGTTCTTCTAAACATAATATTCTAAAATCTTGTCCTGGTCTTAATTCAACTAATTTTAACAGCATATAAATATTAATTAAATTATTGTATCCAACTCCATTATGACTTAGTGGAATTATATATTCAGATGTAGTATCTCTTACATCAATTTGATAACCACTTGAAATATCTGGTTTATATTTAATCCCTTGTTTTATCGAAACATTTCCATCTTTTAATCCTATTTCATTTCTTTCATCTTCGTTTACAACTTTATCAATTTTTTCTAGTACTTCTTTAACAGCTTTTTCCATTTGTTCAGATATTATAGTTGCTAAATCTTTTACCTTTTTCATATTTTCTTCTTCTTTGATATATTTATTGATCTCATTTTTTGTTTCATAATATACATCATTTGTGTTTCTTTCTGCCTCAATGTAATCAATTTTAAATATATTTGATATGCTTTTTTTATCTATACTGCTATCATCCATGCCATTACATATATTCCATTCATAATGTTTTTGCATAAGTTCTAAGCAATTAAGATATTCATTGAAGTCTTTAACATTTTTAACTAGTTCACAATAATCTTTTAAATATTTCTTATTTAATTCATATTTTAATTTTATATTTGCAACGACTAGATATTTATTTGTATCTCCTTGTGAATTTCTTGTATCATTTATCTTATCCAAGCCTAAAAAAGGCAATAATTTAATTATGCTTTCATCATTTTCATCATCTTCTGATATTTCATGAAAAATTTCATATTCTATTTCTATAACAGGTGATTCTTTTTTATAATCATTATTATACTTTTTTAATAGATTACCTTTATTGAAATCATCTATATCAATATTTAAATCCTTAAGTAAATTTATTGCATGTAATAGATTAGTTTTCCCGGCATTGTTAGCTCCTATTATTACATTCAGCCCTTCTTTAAATTTCATATAAAATTTTTCATAATTTCTATAATTTTTTATTTTTATACTATTTATATACATATTTAATAATCCCCTTTTTATTATACCATCTAATAAGTGTCACTTCTTGTCGAAATTTGTACTTTATTATCAAAAAAGCAAAATAATTTTGTAACATATAATTACTTTATTATTTTGCTTTTTCATTAGTCTTTTCTATTATTTCGTAATATTCTTGATTTCCGACTATCTTTGTATAATATTGCACTCTCTATATAACATAATTAGATTATTTTTTCGTTACCTTATAATAATTTAAATATTTTTCAATCTTTTTTATTTCTATTAATTTAATATAATTTTCCATATAATTATAATCAGGTTGTTTGTTTTTAGTTGGCAATAAAATATATTGTCTTTTTAATCTTCCTGTTCCTAGTTTATATCCATAACTATACTTTTCTTTCTGAGCCATTATCTGGTTTGTCACAAATAATGATACAAATTCATTGTTGTTTTGCTTCAATTTCAACTTTCTGCAATCATTAGAATATAACGCATTATATTTATGATAGAACGCATAGCCTACAGAACCATTTCTATTTACTGATATTGCATTACCTTCTAACGTAGAATTAATATTTGAAACAAAATATTTTATCCCATTATTAGCAGATGTAGAAGTAATATATGGTATATTACCATTTACTCTTTCTGCATCATATATATCTCGTCCTGAAGAAATATTACATATTCTATTGATTGGATAATTTTCCCATGATATACTATTAGTAGAGATTTCTTTATATTCTTTCTTTAATTTATATAATTTTGTTTCTAAATATTTTTCAAATTTTCTTTCGCACTCTTCATTTTTATTTCTAATATATATTTCCATAAAATCATAATCAGGTTTTCCAGCATGATTAACAGGCACAATAATCATATCCTTTTTAAATCTTTCTTTGCTTACAGGATATCCATAATTATAGTTCTTTAATCTTAAATATTGGTTTATTAAGCAACATAAAAATAAAGCATTGTTTTCATTTAATCTTTTATGTCTTAGCACTAATATATTCTGACTACATGCAAAATTATATTTCTGAAAGAAAGCTCTTGGCTCTCCAACCATTCCAATTGTAATTGAATTTTTTTTATTTATCTTACCTAAATCAATATCAAATTCTCCTTGAAATCCATTATTAGTAGAGCTTCTTCCTACAAATGGAACATTACCCTCTTTTATATTAACCAAATCTGTAGATTTCGCAATATATATTTCATCAAATATTTCTTTAAATTTTACAGCTTTCCATTCTTTATCATCCAACGTCATTTGAATCACCATCCTCGAATAAATATTCCTTGTCATGAACTGACATGTTAAATTCAAATGTTAAATAATCAGCAACTGTTTTTTCAAAATCACTTTCATTTGGTAGAGTATCATTAAAGTAATAAAAACTATGTAACCATTCATCTTCTGGCTCTATTGTTGTTTTAACACAAAAAGATGTTGTATCTTCTATTCTGTCATACCAAACGTCTAATAGATGTTGCTTTTTATCTTTTGCTGTAGCTGTTTCAAGTAACCCTACACTTGAAGAAATTTTATAACCATCATCTTCAAAATTAATAAATTTACAAATATGATCTTTAGAATGTGGTATTCCTGCTGTAAAAACAGCTATACATGGCATAACACCAATTCTATAAAACGTATCTTTGTTAAGTGTAATTACACCTTCTAATGTATGATTCTTTAAAATATTTTCTTTTATATTTTGTTCATCTTTTGTTTTTCCTGTCATTGATGATTGAGGAACTATAACCGCACATTTACCTCCAATAGTTAAAGAATCTAATAAATGTTCAACAAAACTTATTTCATATAAATCAACATTTGCTTTAGAACCTTGCGAATATGGAGGATTCATCATGCCTATATTAGCACCCTTTAATTGTAGCTTTGAAGAACTTAATTTCAAAAAGTCATCATTTATTAAATTACTTTTTCCGTCACCTCTTAAAATCATATTAGCCGTGGCAATGGTAAACATATATGGTTGTAATTCAATTCCATGTAATTGTTCTTGTCTAATATGTCTTTTTTCGGCATCACTAGATGCTTTTTCTAACATATTATGCATTGCTGATATCAAAAAGCCAGCAGTACCACAACATGGATCTAATATTACATCTGTCTTTTTCAAATCTAATAAATCGCAAAACAATTCTGTTATATGTTTTGGTGTTAAAACAATCCCTAATGTTTGACCATCTCCGCCACTATAACTCATAAATTCTCCATAAAATCTCCCTATATAGTCTTCAGCAGACTTACTGAATCTAATATTTTTATATAAATGTTTATCTAAAAATTCTGTATAATATCTTAAAGGTGTTTTTCCTAATTTAGGGTTAATTTCATTTAATATTTGTGAATCTCTTATTATTGCGAATTGACTTAACAGTTTATCTTTTTTTACATCTGGCTGTACATTAGCTCTTCTTAAATTAGAACTAATTGCATCATAAATTTTTGATCCATCAGTTTTTTCTGTGTCTCCTATTAATGAGTCAATACTAAAATTTTTATATTCACTTTCCTTTAAAGCTAATAGTATTCCAGCTACAACTAATGGTTTATCTGTATCTTTTAAATTGCCATAATTTCTTAAATCTTCATGAAGTATAGCTGCATCTTTTAATAACTCTGCTGTTTCTTTTTCTTTATCTGTATCTTCCTTTAAAACTTCACGTATATAATATTCATCAATATTTTCCTTGTTAACAGATATAAAAGATTCTAAACCTGTCAACTCTCTATAATCAGTAGTACTATCCACATAAACTGGAGATATTCTATGATGCTTTTCATCTCCAGAAACACCAAAAGCAAATATCTTTTTATATGATGTGTTTTTTGCTAAATGCTGTGCATAAAATAGTGCTCCATTCACAGCATAATCCATTACATCTTTTTGATCCAAACTAATAACTCCATTCTTTTCTTTTATATGTTTATTTAAATCTGCTTTATCTTCTATTATTATTAAATAATCTTTAACGCTTGCAGTATACTCAGGAAATCCAACATTTCCAGTTCCCTTTTTGCTCGCAGTTTTTAATGCTTCATCAATTTCTTTTATATCTGATCCTTGAGCACATGCTTTTATTCCAGCTTCCTTTAACAAGTCATATACCCATAAATCTGTTTTTACTTCTTTCTTTGCCATTTTTATTCCCCCATTTTTCCAATTATATTAATTGCTTTATATCCTTCATTTGTTAATGCATATTTACCTTTTTCTTTATACCTTTTCAAAAAGTTTGCCCTTATTAACTCATTCATATATTTATTAGTTTTACTTTTTGAAAAATGTAAAGTATCTGCTATATCTTGTTGACTTGACGATAAGTACTTTGCTTTTCTATACTGCACCTCATTATCAGCAATCCATTTAAGTAATCTATACTTATCATTAGTAAAAATTTCTAAATTTACCCCCATTTATTTCCTCCTAATCTTTACTTATTTTATATATAAAGTTCTAAAAGGTCAACTATTTTGGTATAAGTTTTAGAACTTTTTATATTTATAAAAGCTGGCACATTTTTGCACCAGTTCTATCTCTCATACCTTCTCTCTTTTTTCTTATTCTTAGCCAATTCTCTTTGTTTAATTTCTCGTTCTTCCAATTCCTTAATTTCATTTTTTATTACAGGTACACTTTTTTCAATCTCATTACAAAACCTAATTTCTTTTCGTATAGATTTAATCTGTTCTGTAATAGCTATAATTTCTTTATATACTACATTTTTATCTTCATCTGTCTTTAAATTTTTCTTTTTGTAATACAACTTATCTCTTATATTCAAATGTTTCCTTAAATTCTCTTCCTGTTCTTTCTTAACAACTTGTATATCTTTTAAAGTTGCAATATTATATTTAGCTAAAAATCTATTCTTCTGTGAATAATCTTCCATCTTCCTTACTTCTGCTCTCATATATGGTGATAATTTATATTTTTCATTTCTTTTTGGATATACTTTTAACAAATAACAATAGTAATAATATAATGCACGAATACCTTTAGGCTTTGTCCAATTTTTCACATTACCTTTTCTCGAAAAATATTTTCCATTCAAACTTTTAACCCATGGAATATTTTTATTTTTTTTAATAGGATTTTTATAAATTTTATTTCTTATTTCCTCCATAGAATATTCTTCTCCAAAGGCTCTTTCAACTCTAATATTTCTTTTATATGGTTCTCTTCTAATACTTAACTTTCCTGCTCGATAGCTATAATTGTATCCCATAGTAATTAACATTTGCTCAAACTCTTTTTTAGAATAAGAATTTTTTATCGCATAATCTAAATCTTCTTTTGCAAAATTATAATAATCAGAATTTCTTAAACTTTTTCTATAAAAATTTTCAAAATTAATTCCAGACTTACATTCTTTTTCTCTTAAAACTTTTAGTTCAAAATCATCACAGATATCATCTGAAGTTTTACGAAATAATGCTGTATTTTCTAGATTACTATAATACTTATAACCATCTTTAAATGAAACTGAATTTAAAACAAAATGATTATGAACACATTGAGTATTTAAGTGAGTGGATACAACAACTTCAAATCTATCTCCCCACATTTCTTCAGCAAGTTTTACTCCAATTTCATGTGCTACTTCTGGAGTCACTTCTCCACTTGCAAAAGATTGATAAGCATGAAATGCAAGTATACCTTTTTCTTTTTTATATTTTTTCTTAGTAGCAATCATTTGCTCAATTGCATTTTCAACTTCACAATTAATTCCTGTTGTGTAAAATTTCTTTTCTGTTTTATCTGGATTAGTTGCATACAATAATGCTTGTCTTACACTATAAAAATTATCTTGTGTTTCTCCATAAAATTTATTTTTAGTCTTCTCTTCATTTGTTGCATAATCAATAACATGATCTAATCTTTTTTGTACTTTCCATATCTTTGTCGTTGCCATTTTTCTTTTCTCCTCTCTCTTTAAAAAGGGGATTGGGGATTTTCCCCATATTGAATTTCAGTTATCGAAATTCATTGCTTGCTAGGACAATAAAGTACTATTTCAAAGTATCTAAAATATCTATTTTTCGTACCAAATTCTTCACTTTTTTAGAAAAAATACTTGGACTTTAAAATAAAATCCAAGTACTTTTCTTCTAATTTTTTATTGTAAAATATTTAATTTATAATAATTTTTTCTGTAAGGATTTTGCCTTCTTTTATTACTTTTTATTATATAATTTTCATCTTCCAATTCAACAATTTTACAAATTTTTCTTAATAAAATTTCTTTTTCTTTATCTCTTATTAAGCATGGAACCTTATCATATCCTAACACTTCTGCGGCAATTAATTTTATCCAACCACTTAAAATATAATACTCATTACCTTTTTGAATAACTTCAAATGGTTTATTAATTCCCTCCTTGTCTATTAACTTTACATATCTACGAATTTTTTCTAAATTTCTACCACATACTGCGCTAGTATTAACTCATTTTATATCTTTTATTTCTATTTTTTTAACTTCTTTATAAACCTTCATATTATCATTTCCTTTATTAGCATAAATAATATGTGGGAAAAATAGAATAAAAAATTAGACAAAAGAAGCACCAACTGGTATGATGTTTTTGTAACGAAAACAAACCATACAAAGGAGGTGCTTCTCTATGATAAATAGAATAATACAAACTATCATAGAAAACAAGGGATTTTTAGAAAAAAGTTTAGAAAATAGCATAAATGCTAATGAACTTAGCATGTTTAGCCGAGATTTAAGAAAAGTATTTGATGAAGCAGGAAGAAAAACACTTGTGGGAATTTTGGAAACAGTTGATACTATCCTTTTTGAAAATAGAAGAAGAAAACTTGAATATGAAACAAAGGATTTAAGAAGAAGAACTTTAATGACAGATTATGGGAATATAGAGTATATGAGAAGATACTACAGAAATAGGACAACAAAAGAATATGTATATTTAGCAGATGAAAAAATGGGAATAGAAAAAAATGAAAGAATAACGAAAGATGTGGAAAGTAGAATAATAGAATTAGCCCACGATGTGTCATACTCTAAAACAGGAAAACAAGTTGTAGAAAATGAAATAATATCTCCCACAACAGTAATGCAAAAAATAAGACAAGAAGAATTAAAAGTAGAAACGAAAAAAGAAAAGAAACAAATAAAAAGATTGTATATAGAAGCAGATGAAGACCATGTATCAGAAAGAGGAAATAAAATAGGAATGCCAAAACTAATTTATGTACATGAAGGAAATTATGCTATAGGAAAAAGAAATAAATTGAAGAATGTGCATTACATAGGTTGTTTAGGAAAAAACAGTGAAGAATTATGGTTAGAAGTAGCAGAATATATAGACAAAAAGTATGATATGGAAAGTATTGAAAAAGTATATATCGGAGGAGACGGAGCAAGTTGGATAAAAGAAGGACTAAATTGGATAGAAAAGTCAGAATTTGTATTAGATAAATTTCATTTGTTAAAATATATAAATCAATCGACAGTAGAATTCTCAGAGTATAGGAGCAAAATATGGTATAATATAAATATTTTTGATTCAATAAGTGTGGAAAATATATTTAAAGAAATAATAAATAAAACTAAAGACGAAAAGTGCAAAGAAAAGGGCATAGATAGTTACAAGTATATAAAAAAGCAATGGGAAGGAATTGAAATATATGAAACAGATGGACAATATTTGAAAGGTTGTAGTGCAGAAGGGCATATTAGCCATGTGTATGCAGATAGAATGAGTTCACGACCAAGGACATGGAGTGATGATGGAATTGATAAAATGAGCAGACTGAGGGTATTTGTAAGTAATGGTGGAAAAACATATGAAGAATTGATAAAAAAGAAAAAAGTATTCACAAAAGGCCGAAAGAAATAGATGAAAATAAAGAATTCGGACATTGGGAATTAGACTGTGTAGAGGGTTCAAAAGATAATAAAAAGACATATATGACTTTATTAGAAAGACTGACAAAGAAATATATAGTCATTGAAAGGAGAGAGCACACAAGTGAGTGTGTAAAACAAGCAGTAGATGGATTAGAGGAAAGATATGGTAATAAATTTAGGAAGATATTTAAAAGTATGACAACAGATATGGACATGAGTTTTTAAATTATGATAAGATAGAAATATCAAAAATTGACAAAAATCAAAGAAGAACGATAGTATATTATGCAGATTCATATAGCTCATGGCAAAAGGGAATGAATGAAAATTGTAATTGGATACTAAGAAGATTTATACCAAAAGGAACAGATTTAAACAAGATATCAAGTGAAAAGCTAGAAAAAATATTAAGCAAAATAAATGGAAAACCAAGAAAAATATTGGGATTTATATCTGCAGATAAAAGATTTAATGAAGAAATAAATAAAATAGTTGCATAAATTATATATTGATTTTTCGTTGCTATTATTTTTTGAATGGACATTTTTCATTTTTTTATTATGTTTTACTAAGTGCTATTCTATAAAATAAAAGTATAATGTTCTTTTAATCATTTATTAATAATTCTATTATTTTTTAGATTTTTATGGACATTTTTACGAGTATAATATTAATCATTATCTATTATAAATTTAGCCAAATTATATATATTTTTATAATATGTTTTTTATTCTTTTTAATATGCAAAAAATAATCTAAAATTACTAGTATCTTGCCAAAAAGTAATATATAATATATTAAAATTTTGCTTTAATTTAAAACAATAAGTAATGTTATAAATCTTATAAAACTGGAGGCAATATGCTAAAAATATATAATATAAAAGAAACACGAAAGTTTTTAAGAGAAGTTTCTATACTTACTCAAAAAGAATGGAAAAAAAGCGAGGATTTAAGAAGTTATATCTAAAAACAGGGTTAATTAACTATTATGAAAAATTTGGTGCAATATTTTTAGATACTTTAAATAACAGTGAAAAATTGTATTATTTTAATTTATAGGAGGTCAATATGGACAAATTTAAAGAAATAAGACCAATAGTTTTAGGTCTTGCTATCAAAAACAATAAGATACTAGTTTCAGAAGGCTATGACAAAGTAAAAGATGAAACATTTTACAGATGTTTAGGTGGAGGTATTGAATTCTTAGAAAAGAGCGAAGAAGCTCTAAAACGTGAATTTATGGAAGAAATTAATATTGATATTACAGTTAGAGATTTTTTAGGTATATCTGAAAACATATTTACATGTCAAGGAAAAAAAGCTCATGAATTAATTTTATTTTACTCAATCGAAATATCTGATAAAAATTACCAAGAAGAATATAAAGTAATAGATGATCATGGTGAGACTATTGCTAAATGGATAAATATTGAGGAATTTAAAAACAAAAATAAAATTTTATACCCAGAGGAGATTTTTAAATATATATAAAATGGTATCCACAATAAGTAAACAGTTTGTGAATAACGTATAATTTTATCTTTTTTGCAAAATTTTATAATCATATCAATTATTACAATTAGTAAAATAATTATCCATTAATTGAAAATATTCTTGATTTAAAAGTAAAAACAATATTAAATTCACGATTAACTATGTGTAATAAATTTAACTAAAATATCACATTTTACAAATTGATAAGCCTTATTTTACATTTTATAAATCTATTCTTAATAAATATTTACTTTTGTTGTTTTTATATGTATAATTTTCACTAAAGGAGGTTTTTTTATGAAGTTAAAAGATAAAATTGCCATTGTTACTGGCGGAACTATGGGAAATGGTTTAGGAATTGTAAAAATATTTTTAAAACATGGTGCGAAAGTATCTATTTTTGATTATTCAGAGAAATTGCAAAACACAGTAGACACCTTAAAATCTGAAGGTTATGATGTAGATGGATACTCAGTTGATATCCGCGATAGCGGACAAATTAAAAATGCAATTGATAAAATTATTGCAAAGTATAATAAAATTGATATCTTAGTTAATAATGCTGGTGTTGCAAAGCTAACACCATTTTTAGAAACTCCAGATGAAATAAGAGATTTTCATTTTGATATTAATATTAAAGGTACATGGAATGTGTCAAAAGCAGTTGTTCCATATATGTCAAATGGAAGTTCAATTGTTAACTTATCTTCTGTTACTGGAACTATGGTAGCAGATACAGGTGAAGTTGCATATGCTACAACCAAAGCTGCAGTTTTAGGTTTTACAAAAGGACTTGCTGCTGAAGTAGTTGATAAAGGAATTCGCGTAAATGCTATTCTCCCAGGATATATTATGACTCCTATGGTTGAAGGAATTGCAAAAGATTCAAATAAAGATAATCCAAATTCAGTAGTTGACGGAATTGCAAAAGGTATACCTATGAAAAGACTTGGTACAATAGAAGAATTAGGTGAATTTGCTGCATTTCTAGCAAGTGATGAAGCATCTTATTTAACTGGACAAGGTTATGTAATAGATGGAGGTTCAACATTACCTGAAACTATGAGTGTTGGTGTATAAAATAAAAAAGTATAAGAGTTATTTTGAAATGCATCCTATTTAGTAAACATAGAAAAAAGTATCTATGCCAAACTACTAACTAGAGATGTTCTTCAATTTCTCTTATACTTTTTCATATACTATAATATGTCATATTAAAACTCCAATACACTCATTCCCTGCCACTTGTTTTTTTCTTTCAATATCTTTTCTATTCCATTTAATACCCATTTTTTATGCAAGTTCCATTCTGGCGCAACTAGTAAATCTTTTGGTGCATCTCCTGAAATTCTATGTATAATAATATCATCTCGTAAATGTATAATTATATACTCAAGTTTTTCTAAATAATATTCTAGTGATATAGGCACATATTCTCCTAATTCATACATTTTTGCTAATTTTGTATTTTTCACTACATAAGTTGAATGAATTTTTATTCCTTGTACATCATGATTATTTATAAATTTCACAGTATTTGCTATATCTTCTTGCGTTTCCGTTGGAAGTCCTACCATAATATGTGCTACAACATCAATATTATACCTTCGCAAAATTCTAACCGCTTCACTAAATTGTTCACTCATATAACACCTATTTATTATATCACCTATTTTATTATTTGATGTTTGCAAACCTAATTCCACACAAACATAATATTTATTTGAATATTCATTAATTAGTTTTGCAATGTCTTTGTTTATGCAATCTGGTCTTGTCGCAATTTCTATTCCAACTATTCTATCATCTACTAAGGCTGCATTATATTTTTTTCTTAAAATTTCTATTGTATCATATGTATTTGTAAAATTTTGAAAATAAACTATAAACTTATTTGCTCTTTTTGATTTATAGCTTTCAAAGTATTTTTTCACTTGGGTTGTAATATCTTTTTCGCTATCCTTTATTAGTTCTCCTGAACCACATTCACTACAAAAAATGCATCCACTCTTACTTAATGTGCCATCTCTATTCGGACATGAAAAATGACCATCTACACATATTTTTAAAGTTCTTTCTCCAAATTTTTCTATTAAATATTTATTTAAATGTCTGTACCTCTCTCTTTCCAAACCTCTCCCCCTATTTGTATTTAATAACCTATAATTCAATTATACCAAAATTATCACAGTATTTTTATTTTTCTCTACATTATTATATCACTAATACTTATTTAAAAATTATTGACAAATTATACTTTATTTTTTATATTATATCATTACGTTATAAACAAATCTATAAATTAATTTATTCAAAAACAGAATATTTATTTAAATTCATCATATAATATACTATAGTAACTTAATTTTATAAAATATGTTGACAAAACACATATATAAGTTGTATAATTAATTTCGTCAATACATCGCGGGGTGGAGCAGTTGGCAGCTCGTTGGGCTCATAACCCAAAGGTCGGAGGTTCGAGTCCTCCCCCCGCAACCAACAAAATCAAAAAATAGCTTGTATCTAAGAATACAGGCTATTTTATTTTTCTTCACTAATTTATCTTTTTGGTTCTTTGTCAATAGTTGGGGGGAAAATTCTGTAAAGCATTTATTTTTTAATTTCCATCTGACTTTTTATTTATTTTTTAAAGTTGTACCTCTATAACTAAATTTCCATCCATATATTTAGCAATTATATTTCCTTCATTTATTTCTACTAATTGTTTAGCTATCGAGAGCCCTACTCCTGTTACATTGTTTGCATTTTCTACTGTAAAATACCTGTCAAAAATTTTTTGTACAGTTGTTGTATCTAATTTTTTTGCTTTGTTTGAAAATATTATCTTACCGCTTCTTTCTAATCTTATTTTAAAATCCCCATCACTGTATTTAATCATATTTGATAAAATATTTTCAAATATTCTTATCAAAGAATTTTTATTTAAATTTTTATAAATCATTTCATTACATATATTTATTTCTGGAACTATATTTTTCTTTTTAAAAATACTATAATATTCTGCTAATATTTCTTCTAATATTTCATTTATACAGCAATTTTCTTTATCAATTTTCCACAATGTATCCATGGTTGTGGAAAATTTAAATAGTTGTTCTGTTAATTCTATAAGTTCACTTGTTTTTCTTTTTATAATTTTTAAATATTTTTGCTTATTTTCTTCTCTCCTCATAATTTTACTTTTACTATTATTGGCTTCCTCCGCTTCAATGTTATTTTCCATCAACTCTATATATCCACTTATTGCAGTAAGCGGAGTTCTCATATCATGTGAAATATTGGTTATTGTTCTTTTTAATTCTTCGCTCCCATTTTCATATTGAATTTTAACTTTTCTCAATTTTTTTAATTCTGTATTTAATTTACCTGCAACTTTCTTAATCTGTTTATTTGAAGTAGATACAGTTATTAAATTATTTGTATCATTAGTTAATATTTCTTCTAAATTTTCTCCAATCTTCTTTATATCCTTATTGTTTAAATATATTTTAATAATTAAAATCATACAAATTACAAATAAGATAATACTTATTATAAACCAAATATTCACAATTTCCTCCTATTTCAGCTCTTTTCTATTAAATAATGTAATACCTAAAACATTTATAATTACTATTAGTCCACACGAATAAATTGGTAATTGATAAATAAAAATAGGTTCTTCTAAGGTATTATCATATATCTCCATTGCTTGTCCCTCTGGATTTGCTAAATATAATATTCTTGCTGTTTTTACTTTAAAGTCATTATATAATAAATTTGGCTTATCTGTAACTACTATTTTTCCATTTTCATCTACTGCTTTTTCATATGGTAATTGATTTGCTATTGGTGATATTGCTGCCTGCATAACAAACAATACTATAAATAATAATGTGCATATGGTTAAAGAAGTTGTAATTTCCTTACACAAAATTGTTATAAAATTAAATATTGTGCAAAACGCTATAATAACTAAAATTAAACTTATCAATTTAATAACTATATCTTGTATAGAAAGTCCAATAGTTTGTAAATTTCCATATTTATTGCCATACATAAGTATTATTGGTAACATATAAATTAGTACACATAGTAAGGAAACAGTAATACTTATAATAAGGTTTGAAAAATAAATATTTCTTCTTTTATGACCGCATTATTATTTTATTTCTAATAATTCCCTCTGAATATTCCTTTCCTACAAATATACTTATAAACATAGACATAAAAAGTCCTATATATATCAAATATTCATTTATATAATTATATAAATTAGTACCATCTCCACTTTCTGCTATTCTAAATAATGCAAATATGCTAGCTCCTATTGTTACAAATAAAAATAGCCAAAATATAATATCTTTTTTTAATCTATAAAAACCTGCTCTTAATAAATTATACATTATCTGCACCTCCTACTAAATTTAAAAAATAGTTTTCTAATGTTTCATCTTTTTCTTTAAAACTATTTACTATACAATTTTTCTTTGAAAGTGCAATGACAAGGTCTGATACATTTATTCTTTCGTATATGTCAATTATTTCATCTGAAATAACTTTATAAACTATTTTTTCTTCTTCTAAGTATTTAACACATTCTTTTATATCATTTACATTAATTTGAACTTTCTTTTTGAAACTATTTTCTAGTTCACTACTACTAATTTCTCTTATCATTTTGCCTTTATCTATAATTCCATAACATGTTGCAATTTTAGCAAGTTCGTCTAAATAATGACTAGATATTAAAAAAGTAATTCCTTTTTCTTTGTTGAGTTTTATTATTAATTCTCTTATTTCAATAATTCCTTCTGGGTCTAATCCATTAATTGGCTCATCTAAAATAAGTATGTCTGGATTTCCTGCTAATGCAATTGCTATTCCAAGTCTCTGTCTCATTCCAAGCGAAAAATGTTTTGCTGTCTTTTTTCCTGTTTTATCAAGTTCTACAAGTTTTAGCAATTCTTCTATTCCCTCATAATTTGGAAGTCCTAATAATTTATACTGTTCTTTTAGATTCTCTTCAGCAGTCATGTCGAGACAAATTGAAGGTGTTTCTATTATTGCTCCAAGTCTTTTTCTTGATTTAATAATTTTTTTATTTTCGTTTGATACTCCATAAATTGTGTATTTACCTAATGTTGGTTTTTGAAGTCCACAAACTATTCTAATTAATGTTGTTTTTCCTGCTCCATTTTTACCAATAAGCCCATATATAGCACCTTTTGGTATTTTCATGTTAAGTTTACTGATTGCATTAAATTTTCCGTATTGTTTTTCTAAATTACATATCTCTAAAATATATTCCATACTTTTCTCCTCGTATAATGTAAGTATATTTATTATACGAATTTCTCCTTTCTTTGAAATTTTTATAAACTTTATATATTTACGAATTAATTTATATTTTAAACTTAAATAGTTAAGAAACCAGTTAAGAAAAATAATTTTTTATTTTTAGTTTTAACTTTTTATAAATTTTCTTTTCATTATCACAATATTTTATGAATTTATCTTTTATTTCCATAATATCTTTAGCAATATTTCTCAATATTTAACAAACCTATTTTTTATTTATTTTAATATCGTATAAACTTACTTTTTATTTATTTCAGTATTTCACAAGCCTATTTTTTCATCGTTACAATGTTTTAAGTTTATTTTCATAAAAAATAAACTTATAGAAATTTTTTAAAAAATCTATAAGTTAAATGTATTTTATATTTTATATTTTTTACTCTTTCATTTTAAAACCAATTCCCCATACTGATTCTATAAATTCGTCTTCTGTTATACTTTTTATCTTTTTTCTTATATTACTCATATGGACTTTTAATGAATTTTCATCACAGTATAAGTTGCTATCTCCTAGCTTTTCAAGAAGTCTAGTCTTTGTTATTACTTGTTTTGGATTTAATAACAATTGTTTTAATATTGCATATTCTGTTTTAGTTAAGTAAATTTCCTTATCTTTAATATATAATGTGTGATTATCTTCTTTACTTAAACACATCCCCTTATATTTTAGTTCTTCATTTTTTTCATTTTTATTTTCAATTCTTAATTGAACTTTTACTCTAGCTAATAATTCTTCTACATTAAATGGCTTAGTTATGTAATCATTTGCTCCATTTAATAGTACATTTATTTTATCTTCTGGCGAAATTTTTGCACTTATAACTATAATTGGAATATTTTTTACTATTTTTACAATCTCTTCCCCATTTATTTTAGGAAGCATAAGGTCTAATAAAATTAAATCCACCTTTTCATTTTCTAAAGTTTGTATTACATCTGTTCCAGTATAGCTACTTAAAACTTTATAATGCTCTTTTTCTAATACTTCTTTTATTAAATTATGAATATCTATATTATCTTCAACTATTAGTATATTTTTCATTTTTTTATTGCATTATTTAGTATAATTTTAATATTTTGGCAATTATTATTTACTAAATAGTACTCTCCTTATATTAATTTTTATACAACTTAATCTACATATTTTATTAATATTTTATTTACTATCCCAGATATTCCATGGCAATAATGTAATATTATTACACTTCAATAATTATAACAATTTTATCTATATTTAATAGTATTTTTATAACTAATTATTTTTAATATAGCACTAATAATCCTTATTGTAAATATAAATTAAATGACTATTAAAATATTGCACTTAATTTGTAAATTAAAAATACCAAATTATAAAAATATTAAACACAAAGACATTATTCTTAAAGCTTTATAAAAGTAAAATTTAATTTTATATAACTAATTATAAATTGTATTGAGTTATTATTTTTAAACTGTTACTTTGTCTTTTATATCATTAAATTTAGCATCTCCTATACCTTTTACATTTTGCAAATCTTCTACATTGTTAAATTTACCATTTTGCTCTCTATATTCAATAATTCTAGTTGCTAAAGATGGTCCAATTCCTGGGAGTTGTTCTAACTCTGTCTGCATGGCTTCATTTATATTCACTTTTCCTACCTCCTTCAAACTATTACTCTTAGCATTATTTCCACTACCGTCTATAATATACTCATTATTTTCTATTTTTTCACTTTTATTAGGAATGTAAATTTTCTGCCCATCTTCCAAGATATATGCTAAATTTATTTTATTTAAATCTGCATTTTTAGTTGACCCACCTGCTGCATTAATTGCATCTGCTATTCTACTATTTTCTTTTAAATTAACAATTCCTGGTTTATTAACTTCACCTGTTATATGTACAATTATTTCTTCTAAATTTTCTAATTTTCCATTATTTATACTGCTACTTACAGCATTTACCACTTCGCCATTTAATGTTATGTCTTTATTATTTTCTCGATTTTTCATAATTTCATTTTCTTCACTTCCTTCTATCATTTCATTAATATCCTCTATATCTAGCATTCCTTCTTCCTCACTTAATTCATCTATTCCTTCTTTACCAGTTAAATTTCCTGAATTCATAATAAAATAAATTAATATAAAAATTACCATTGTAGCTATTATTATTCCAAAAATTATCTTTTGTTTAAAAGTTAAATTATTCATAATTAATATCCATCCTTTCTTTGTATTTACTAATGCCTTACTTTAATAAGGCAAAAATTACATTACATTAAAAAATTCTTCTTTAGTTTTTTATTTTCATTCAATTTTATTTTATAACTTTCCTACATTATCCACATCTAGTTATATAATTTAGATTTTCTAATAAAATTTTGTCATTATTTGGCATAAAATTTTAGTTAAGTTTTTTCTTTTTATGTAAAGGAAATTATTGAATTTTTTTCAATTTTACGGTATATTAATAGATATTTTACAAAGGAGTTTACTAATGAAATTAAATTTAAAAATAAAATTTATACTTACAATTATAGCTTTTTTAATTTTTCAAATATTGCTTAATATCACCTCCTTAGCAGCGAGTGCTGACATTAAAATTGGTTCTCCTGCATGTGTTTTAATAGAATCTTCTACAGGAAAAATTTTATATGAAAAAAATGCTAATGAGCAAAGGTACCCTGCTAGTACAACAAAAATAATGACTGCAATACTTACTGTTGAAAATTGTAAATTAACAGATGTTGCTACAGCTAGCCACAATGCAATATTTTCAGTCCCACCAAGTTATTCTCATGCTAGTATAGTAGAAGGTGAAGAACTTACAATTGAGCAACTTTTAAATGTACTTTTAATTCCTTCTGCTAATGACGCAGCAAATATTTTAGCAGAACATATTGCAGGTTCTATAGAAAATTTTGCGCAGATGATGAACAATAAAGCAAAGGAAATAGGATGTACAAATACACATTTTGTTACTACAAATGGTGTTCACGATGACAATCATTATAGTTCTGCATATGACCTAGCTTTAATGGGTAGATATGCTATGAAATATGACACTATTAGAAATATAGTAAAGAAAACTCAATGTTCACTTCCTAAAACAAATAAATATAACAAAGAAGATAGAGTTTTTAATACATCAAATGATTTGTTAAGGGTTAATAATATTCCCGGACCAGATAATTACTATTATGAATATGCAACAGGTATAAAAACAGGTTATACTACAGAGGCTGGTTCTTGTATAATAGCAAGTGCAGAAAAAGACGGATTAGAAGTAATTGCAGTAGTATTAGGTGCAGAAACTACAAAAGAGGGTTATAGTATTCGTTACCCAGATTGTAAAACATTGTTTAATTATGCATTTGATAATTATAAATTGGAAAATATATTAGAACCAGAAGATGTAGTTAAAGAAATAAATGTAGCAGATGCTACAAAAGATACATCTAATTTAAAAGTATCTCCAGAAAATGCAATAACAGCTATAATAGATAAAGAACAAAGTGTAGAAGAATTGCAACCAAAAATAGAATTGGATGATAATTTATCTGCTCCAATTTCTGCTGGTGAAGTAGTTGGAAAAATTACTTACACAATAGATAACAAAAATTATTCTACTAATTTAGTTGCAGATACAACTGTTATAAAATCTGGTACATGGGATATTTTATTTAAAATTTGTGTTATTATATTAGTTTTGGTAATTCTATTTATGTTACTAAAACCTGCTAAAAAGTCTAAAAAGAAACGTAAAAAAGGTGGAAAATCTAACTATATAGGTTATAAACATTTAAAAATCTAAAAAACAAAAAGGGGACATTAAATATAAAATTTATTGCCCCCTTTTTTATTTCAATCTTATCTTAATTTTAAATTAAATTTCACTTTAATTTAGTTTAAATTAATTTAATTTGATTTGACTAAATTTAATCTAATTTTATTCACTTCAAGCTAATCTCATTTAAATCAATTTAGCTTAGCTTGATTCAATCTCATTTAATTTGAGATTTCCTTTTATTATTTTATCTTAATATTACTGTAAATTTTCATAATCTTGCCCAATTATTATAGTAATATCTACTGTAGTTTCTCTTCCTTCTTCTACTTCTGCCGTTTTTAAAGTTTGTTTTATTTCGTCTAAAAACCCTTCTTCAACACTACTTCTATTTATAATTACTGTTTTGCTTGCTGCATTTGTATTTCCGGTTTTTGTAACATCATATCCTAAGTTTTCTAATAAATTGGACATTTTTGATATATTTTTTATATTGTCTGTAGCATTTAAAAGTTCTATTTTTATGTCTTCTTTATCTATACTAGAAGTACCTGTAGAACTAATTTCATTTTCTGATGATATATTATTTATTTCCTCATTTGTTGTTGAATTTGATGTTGTATTTGTATCATTTGCTTCTTCAATGTTATACAACATTGATTTAGGAAATAGTTCATCAATTACCCTTGGAGCATCTTCTTCATCTGCTAAATACACCCAAACTCCATTAGTTAATGCTGGTTCTCCTGGTAATGTATCTTTTTTCACATCACTTAAATTTAACTCTACTAAATATGGAACATAGTCTTTTAACATATTAAAATCCATATTTGTTTCAACATATTTATTTGCTATATCTAGTATATCTATAATTTTAGGAATATTTCCAACTGTTAAAGTTTGTTTTGCAAGCTCTGTTAAAAATGCTTGTTGTGTTTTCATTCTTCCTTCGTCTTCTAAACCATAACTTGCAGGATACGTTGTTCCATCGTTATTATGTCTAAACCTTACTAATTGTTCTGCTTTGTCTCCATCTAACTTTTGCTCCCCTGCTTTTAAGTCTATATGTAATCCTTGTGAGTATGAATCATATTTCATATCCATTGGAACATTAAATGTAACTCCACCTATTGTATCTACTAGTTCCTTAAAACCAGATGTATCCACAGCAACGTAATTTTCTACATTTATCCCTGTTAGCTCGCTAACATCTTTTAATAGTTTGTCCACACCAAGTTGATAAACTGAATTTATTTTATCCCAAGCCGTAGCTTCATCTGGGTCATCCCCAACAAATGTATCTCTTGGAATTGATAGCATTGATGCTTCTTGAGTTCTAGGATTATATGAAAACAACATAATTGTATCTGTTAAGTTTAAACTTTCTCCTAAAACTAATGTTGTTAAAGTATTTAAGTTTTTTCTAGTTTCTTCATCATGACCTAATGTAGCTGCTATAGTTCCACCTAATCCTCCACCTAATTTTTGTATTCTATAATAAAATACACCTGCTGCTATTCCTATAATTATTACTATAACCAATAAAACAATTGGCCATTTTCTTTTTTTCTTTTTTTCTTCTTTACTACTTTTATAATTTTTATTTGATACTTTTTTCTCTTCTTTTTCTATATCTTCTGCTTTTGCTTTTTTCAATTTATTCACTCCTAAAAATAATATAAATTAGTATACCAGACTTTACTACAAAATACAATTAATTAAAACAATATTTTTAATAATATATTGTTATTATATAGCATACTTCCTATAAATGATTTATTTAAAGCATCTATAAATTCTGCATTATTTATCATTGGAGCTATAAATGAAATTATTGCTAATAATACATATAATATTACAAAAGCTTCTAATATTCCATATAAAATTCCACCTAATTTATCAAATTGCTTAATAACTGGTAATTTTGCAATTAAAGCTGTTATAAATTTTATAAATATTAGTAAAATCCTTGCTATAATAAATACTGCAGTCCAAACTCCTGCATTAACTATTAAATTTGTAACACTTTGAGCTGTATTTTCTATTGCAACTTCTTTTGCTTCATTAACAGATTGTGCCATTGTTTCATCTATATAATCTACTATAACTTGTGGGAGACTAGACTTTTCTTCAGGTGTTGACGTTTTCTCAGTTATAAATTGCTCAATAGAAGTTTTTAATGAGTCATCCCAATTTGTATGATTTATAACTAAATTTGATACAGGTTTGAATAAAATAAATGCAATTACTATAGCTAAAACAAAAGATAATATTTTTAGTAAAGACCCTGTAAGCCCCCTTCTGTATCCTAAAAATAGGCATAATGCAATAATTGCAACAATTACAATATCAATAATAATAGCCATATTAAATTCCTCCTTTCTTATAAACTAATTAATTCTATTTTATCTTTGTATATAATTCCTGCTAGTCCATCACATAAAATTATATCTTTAACTTCACTAGAAGAATTGTATCTTTTTATTAACCATCCATTTGTGTCTATAAATTCTATTTCTGTTCCCAAATTTAATGCTATAACATTTCCATTGGTTTTTACCGATTTTGCTACACTTTTAACTGTATATACATTTTTCTTTTCATTATTTATATTAATTATCTCTACTTTAGTATTTGCACTAAATAATCCAGAAGACTCCTCTATTGCTTTAAATGTGCTGTCATATAAATCTATTCCTGCAAAGCTTATATTTTTATCCTCTTTTAAGTCCATTATAGTTTTTGGAGTATTATTTTCAATTACTTGTACCGAACTGTCAAACATACATACTAATTTTCCATTATCTATGTAATTAACATTTATTGCTAAAGCACTATCTGGTACCTCATATGTATATATAATTGCTTCTGTATTTTCTTGTTTTGCTTTATCTATTGACAAGATTTTAATATTAGACTTTGTACTTGTAGAAGAAGTACTTATTTCTGCAAATGCCAAGTATTTATTATCACTTGAAATACTTGTATCTACTGCAATTGTATTAGCAAGATATATTCTTGTTAGCTTATTTCCTCCTGCATCGTACACATCAACCATTGTTCTGTATGCACCTGTTAATGTGATACTTGTATAACCATTTTTATTTACACTTACTTGAGAAATATTACCTTCTAATTCCTTTTCCCATAATATTTTTGAATCTTTTATTAAATATGCTTTATTACCGCCTTTTTGTCCAATTACTAAATATCTATCTTTATAATCAGAAATCGGATTATTTATTTCTACATTAAGTTCAGATTCCATTTTTGCATTTACATTGTATTGTTTTAAAGTATTATTTTCTAATACTCCAAGCAATTTACCATTTCCAACAACTCTCGTACCATTTTCATTTTCCATTTCAATTACTTCTGCATTTTCTTCTGAAATATTTTTTCCAAATAAGTATTTATCCATAAATTCTCTAGCATTTTCATTTGCAAGATAAACAATAACTAATATTAATATAATTATTAAAATAATTGAAATAGCAGAAATAATTAAAATTCTTTTACTCTTATTAGATAGTCTTTTTGTTTCACTATTTATATTGTTTTGCCCTTTCTCTTTCAAATTACCTTTTCTTTCTTCGTTTATTAATAAATCATCATTTGTATTTTTTACTATGTTATCATTATTGTTGAAGTTCTTGTTATTTTTCTTACTTTTAATAAAATTTTTAAAATTTATTACCTTATTTTTTTTCTCTTTATCCATATTTCTCTCCATAGTATTTTCTTTTTATTTTATATCAGTTTTTTCTTATTTTTTCAATACTTTATTAGCTTTTAGTATTAAAATTATCTGTATAAATCCAAGTAATCCAAAAATTGGATATAGTATTTCAACTAAATAAGAAAATTTAATCATTGCAACAAATACAGATACCACGCAAATTATCACAGATACTTTTTTATATGTACTTTTCGAGTATTCAAACTTTTCCAGGAATCCATATCCTGCAGAAATTGCAGATGTAAATATTGCTATTGCTACAACAATCCCATATATATTGCTATAAATATTTCCAAATTGTTTCATTATAAAAATTATTGGAATATCTAAATATTGTACATAATTTTGCCCACTTGTAAGTAGCGAATATAAACTTATTCCCAAAATTATAAATATAATTCCAGTTAAACAAGATATTTTCCCTATACTTTTCTTTTCTACAATTCCTTTTAATCCTATAAGAATAGGGATAAGAATTATACTATTATAACTTGCATAAAGAATTGCCGAAATTACCCAATTATTTGAAAAACTAATTTCATTTTTTATACTCATATTAACATCTATATAATTAAAATTATTTATAAAACATTTACTATTTAGTATTGCAGAAATAACTATAAAAACTATTAAAAAAGGTATTAAAATTGTATTTACTTTTGTAATTCCCTCTATATTTTTATTAAATGTAATAAAACACAAAATAGCCATTATAATTGACATAACTACACTATTTATGCCCAGTTGTTCATAAAAATATGACGCAAAGCCTGAAACCATAACAAAAAATGATATTAAAAGAAAAGTACTTATTATATTTTTTAAAAGTTTACTTATATTTTTACTCTTACTTATCCCTGTAATTAAATTATTATAGTTTTGTACTTCATTCTCTTTGGTCATTTTTAAAACTTTATATATAACAATAGAAATAAAAATTCCAGATAAAACTACTCCTAATAATCCCAAACTTCCATATTGGTTAAAAAAAATATATACTTCTTTTCCTGAAGCAAAACCTGCTCCTATTAGGGTTCCTATAATTACAAGAACCACTTTTAGACTATTTTTCATTAAAAAACCCCCTCATAAAAATTATGAGGGGATTTAAAATCTATTCATTATTTTTTTCTTCTTCTAATTTGCCATACAACAATTCCTAATATTATAATTGCAATTGGAACTGCAAATATAATTGTTAATATAATTCTATGTTGTTGCTCTGTTACTGTATATGTTGTTACTTCAACATTTTTTCTTATTGTAATATTATCTTCTCTTTCTGTTAAATATGAAATAGAATTTAATAAAATATCTTTGTTATTATATAAATCTATTGCATAAATATAATATCCATTTGCAACCTGAATTTTTGTATCTGTTGCAAACACTGCATTTGAAAATACTACTAATTTAGATTCCTTTTCATCATTTATTTTTTTAGTTACTATTGCACCTGTTGTAGAAGATGGTAAATCTTGGTCTGAATCTGTTTTTGTAGCAGATATAACATTTAAATTTGTCCTATAAAAAGCATTTGAGGTTGAAGCTGTTAAATATTCTACATCTACACCTAACTCTTCCATTTTCTCAGGCTTCTCAAAGTTTATTGCACCAGCATTTATAAAGCATGCACTTATATTCATTCCTGCATTTTTTGTTATAGAAGAATTTAATGTTACATCATTTATTATAAAGTTTGGAGCTCCTTGAATCATTTTTTGTGCATCTGTTTCTAATATTATACCTTTTTCTATACTTATACCATATTCGTCTAAAACTTTTTGGAAATTTGGAAGGTTATAATCTTTACTAATAGTTACACCTGGATCCTGAAGCAATAAAATTTCTCCACCATTTTTTATATATTTTATTATTTCGTCTCTTTCCAAATCTGTTAAATCTTCTGATAAAGTTGATATTACTAAAACATCACAATCTTCTGGCATTTTTGTATTTGCTAAAATATCTATGTTTTCTACATCATTTGCTTCTTCTCCTATAGCAGTTTGCAAACTTGCTAAATTTGTTTTTGTATATTTGCTATGTCCTTCTAAGAAATATATTTTGGGTCTATCTTCCACTGTTACGTCTAATATTGCATTTGTAAAAGCTTCTTCTGTTTTATCTATTGTAGCATTTGTAGTAGAGTCATATGTTACTAAATCATATGTTTCAACTATTTTATCTTTTCCATTAGATTCAAAAAGAATTACTGAATCATTTGATGTTAAGCTATATTTACTTTCTAAATCTGGTCTAGTTGAAATATCATCTATTTGCTCAACTTTTATATGTTCATTTAAATTTGCATATTGATTTGCTAAATCTACTACAGATGTATATACACGCATATTTATTAATGTAATTGTTACATCTTTATTTAAATTTGCAAGTTTATCCTTAGTAGGTTGGGTTATAGAATAAATTTTATCTGCTGTAAAATCTACATCTTGGATTTCAAGTTTTTCTACTCCCCAATTTATTAGCACATAAGCAGCAATTATTATTGCTACTACTATTAAAGTTATAAAAATATTTCCAACTAATTTTAATTTATTGTGTGGTTTTCTTTCCTTAGTTTTAATTAGTTGCTTAGATTCTTGATTTCCGCCACTTTGCTGTTTTTTGTTTTTTTCTTTTTTCACTTTTCTCCCTCTCTTTCTATTTTACAGCTTTTCTTCTTTTTAAAACCATAATTGTAAATATTATAAACATTATTGTAAATGAAACTAATCCAACTACTTCTGTTGCAGATAGTAATCCTGCTGGGAATTTTGAATAATTAGTCATTAAATCAAGTGCTTCAAGTGAAGTATTTATATTTGGTAAAAACCATGGAAGTATTAATACTGCTGCTGTAATAACTGCTGCTACTATTTGGTTCTCTGTTATGCTAGATGCAAACATTCCTATAGAAATAGCAGCCATTGATAATAGTAAAAATCCAAACATCATTACTAAAGTAGGTACTATATTTGGTGAGCCAAAATACATTAATATTGCAAAATATATTAAACTAATTACTAATGTAATAAGTACTACTATTGATGCTGCAAAAAACTTTCCAAGAACAATTCCTGTAACACTTCTTGGTGATGTAAGTAGTAATTGCTCTGTTCCATTTTTTCTTTCCTCTGCAAATAGCCTCATTGTAAGAATTGGAATAATAAGCATTAGTCCATACATAGCAGTGTTATAATATAAATTTCCTAATTCTATACTTGCACTTTGAATTGCAGTTAAATAAAAGAAAATACTAAATATTATTAAAAATATACCTATACATATATATCCTATTGGAGATAAGAAATAAGATTTTAATTCTTTTTTTAATACTGGCCACATTATTTTTTCTCCTCCTTTTTATTATTTTTATTTGTTTCTTTTTGTTTTGTTTTTTTATCTGTCTTATTATCTGCTTCTTTATCTATTTTATTGTCTGACTTTTTATTTTCTTTATTATTCTCTTCTTTATTTAGTTTATTATTTACTTCTTTACTGTCTTCTTTTTTGTTATCCTTAAGTTGCTTTTTTCCATCGTTTTCTATTTTGTTACTTACATTTTCTTTTGACACTTCATTGGTATTATTTATTAAACTAATAAATGCATCTTCTAATGTAGACTCATCTTTCTTTAGCTCAAATATCACTATTTGTTCTTTTGGTAAAACATCAAATAATTTCTTTCTTAAGTCATATTGTGTATCTGAAATAACTGCATATTGCTTTGTTCCGTCTTTATTGTCTTTTATTAGTTTTATTTTTTCTGCTTCTTTAATTTTATTTTTAATATTTTTCATATTGTCATTAGGATCTTCTACTGTAACTAATATTGTATTTTTAGATTTAGTTTTATCTTCTAAGTTTGAAGGAGTGTCAATTGCTACAATCTTTCCTTTATTTATAATAATTACTTTTTCACATATTTGACTTACTTCTGGAAGAATATGTGAACTTAAAATAACAGTATGACTTTTTCCTAATTTCTTTATAAGGTCTCTTATTTCTGTTATTTGTTTTGGATCTAACCCTACAGTAGGCTCATCTAAAATAATTACATCTGGATTTCCTATTAATGCACCCGCTATTCCTACTCTTTGTTTATAGCCTCTTGATAAATTTCTAATTAGTTTATTTTCTACATCTTTTAGTCCAACTTCTTCTAAAACTTTATTGACTTCTTCTTTTATTTCCTTATGTTTTACTAATTTAATCTCCGCCATATATCTTATAAATTCTTTAACTGTTAATTCTTGATATAATGGAACAGATTCTGGCATGTATCCTATTTGCTTTTTAGCTTTTCTAGGCTTTTTAGCAACATCAACGCCATTTACTATTATTTCGCCTTCTGTTGGGTCTATATAGCCTGTAATCATGTTCATTGTAGTACTTTTTCCAGCTCCATTTGGTCCTAAAAATCCTACAACCTCTCCATCTTTAACTTCAAAGCTAATATTGTCTACAGCTTTAAATGCGCCGTATTTTTTTGTAACATTTTTTACCTGTATCAAAATTATTCCTCCCTTAAATTTGTATTTCCGTAATAATTTACCACTCAAATATTATCATTTAATTTTTATTCTTGCAATTGTTTTAATTAATTTTCACATAGAATTTACATTTTTGAATATATATTTTACAAATGAAAGAGAAAATAAGATTTTTAAATTTATCTTAATAAAAATATTATTTTTTAAGCTTTAATTATTTTTAATATTTTTATAAATTATTTAATATACCATTTATAAATTATGAAAGGAATGAATTTTAATATGTCTTTCTATGCAGTTTTCATTGCATTTGCTTTAGTTTTTGTTACAGAATTAGGAGATAAAACACAATTATTAATGATATCTTTTGCTAATAAAACTACTCCAATTAAAATATTATTAGGCGTTGCTATAGGTTCATTTTTTAGCCATGGAATAGCTATTTTATTTGGAAGTAGTATTAATTTCTTTGACAATTATTTATTACAAAATACTCTTAAAATTTTTACATATATTTCGTTTATTTTAATAGGATTATACTCTTTTATACCAAAAAAAGTCTTACTATCTATGGACAATAGTAAGAAAGACGGTATTATTAATAAATTATATAGTTTTGGAAATATATCTAATTTAAAACTTGGATATACTTTTATTGTAGCAATTTCTATAATTATTGGTGAAATTGGAGATAAAACTTTTTTAGCCTCAATTGGACTTGGAATTCAATACCCCAATTTAAAACTTTCCTTAATAATTGGTGCTATTTTAGGAATGGTTGTTTGCGATGCTATTGCAATATTCTTTGGTAAATTTTTAAGTAATCATATTTCTGAAGAATCTATGAAAAAACTTTCTGGAATATTATTTATTATCTTCGGTATTATTGGTTTTATATTTAATTAAACTTAATAATAGTATAAAAACTACAAAATTGTTTTTATCCAAATTTCTTTTCCATCTTTATCCTTAATTCTTAAATTTGGAAAAGTTTTTTTCATTCTTTCATTAGTAAAATGTTTTTCCTCTATCTTCTCAAATATAGAATTATTTGTAGAGTTGCTGTTTATCTTATTATTGTAAGTTCCGTTATAAATTTCAGCAGCTCTATTTTCATAAGTTTGTATTGCCCAAACAGTTACAATTACATTTATTATAAAAAATATAGTAATAAAAATATCCATTTTTTTCTCTATACTTTTAGGAATTCTATTAATTAAATTGTCTATTTTAGGCTTAGCAACTTTTAGTAAAAAAATAGATAAAACTCCCCAAAATAAAGAATATAATATACAGATTCTTCCGTTAATAGAATTTCCTGTATATGTGTAATCCCAAAATCTAACTGAATACATAGCCTCTAATACATAACTCATAAGATATTCTAATATTGAGCCAATAAAAAATCCATATATAAAAAGTTTAAAATACTTATTTGTATCCACACTATTTAATAAAATAATTAATATTACTGCTCCAACTCCATACACAGGACAAAAAGGTCCCCATAGTAACCCTTTTCTGCTTTCGATAACTCCAGATGTAAAATAGCAAAATAGTGTTTCTATTAAAAGACCTATAATACTAAAAATTATAAAGTACCACAAAATTTGGTGAAAATTTAATTTCTTCGTTTCTTCCATAAAACTCCCTAAAATTAATTAATCATTTACATTATACAACATAATTCTACATTTTTCTACTTATATAATATATTTATTTCATATCACTTCATAATAATTATGTCCTATTTTTATTTTTAATACTATGATTTTTGCCTTTTATATAAATGATAATATACTGTAATTATAAGCATTACAATCTCTATTAGAATAATTTTTCGTAAAAAAATATCATCCTAAAAAGGATGATATCTTTATTTATTGGTATTAAATCTATTCTCCTACTACTTCATATCTGCTTAAATCTGGTCTAGCCACATTTTCATCTGTTACTACATCTAGTTTTAATTCTCTTTTAGTTTCATTTTTATGTGCTGTAAAAATAAATACTTTACTTAGGTCTATTCTATTTACTATAATTCCTGTTTCTTTGTCGATTACAAATTTAGTATAAGCTGATTCATCTTCTAATTGTATATAGATAACTTGTCTTCCGTCTACTTCTTTTTCTCCCAAGTATTTATATTCTAGTTTATTTACAATAGAATAATCCATACCTGCTTGCTGATATTCTCGTTTTCTCAAACTATGACTAATTCCTGCTACTTCTTTATCTGTTGCTTTAGAAATCATAATATATTCATTATTGTTATAATCTTCTCTTAACAAAAATTCGTTGTTATAATATTCTACAAGCACATTATCTTTTACATAAATATCATATTTTGCATTATTAGAGTCAGCAAAAGAAATATAGTAATTAGGATATTTCTCTCCTTTCTTTAATAATTCTAAAACTTCTTCTTTAGACATTGGATTATCTTTTTGTAATTTTCCATCATTCCATAAAACATACTCTCTTATTCCCCAAATAGCTATAAAAAGAAATACAATTAATAGAACAATAATTAATACAATTTTCCTTGTTTTCATTAGTTTTCCCTCCCTTTTATTTATTATTTATATGTTAGCATATAGAATTTTGTATGTCAAATATTGACAGATAATATAAAAATAAAAGCACTTAATTTACAAGTGCTTTAACTATATATTCTTATATGGTGCAGCTGGAGGGACTTGAACCCCCAACCTTTCGGTTCGTAGCCGAATGCTCTATCCAGTTAAGCTACAACTGCATTATATAACTATTATACTTTGATTTTAAAATTAATTCAATAGATTTTTTCAAAAAAATGTTGCAAAATTTAAAAAAATGTGTTATATTATATTAGTCAGCTTTGTTAAAGACAAATTTATATATTTCGGGGCGTGGCTCAGTTGGTAGAGCGCGTGGTTTGGGACCATGAGGTCGCACGTTCGATTCGTGTCGCCCCGACCAGATTAAAAATCTATCTCACAGTATTTGAGGATATTCATAATATCTAAGAATATTTGAGGTAGTATTTTTTTGCCTATTTTTAGCTGTGTATATCTGCCAATATTTCCTGGTTGCATTAAGATTGCATTATAATAAAAAAAAGTATGTGCAGTTACAATACACATACAGGTAAACAATATAACACCTCCCGAACGAGAGTACATTGTTTAATGTAACTATATAACAACACAATTTATAATTCTGTCAAACAGTCTTTTGAAAAATTTTTTTCTGTGCAATAATATCATATACATTCCAATGTTTTTTTTCACCAGAAGCTATTGTTGCATCTTTTTCTATTTCACTAAATTGAATTAGTTCAAAATTACTAAAAAGAGCTTTGACTTCTTGTTCTGTTAAAAATATTATATTTTCTTTTGTTTCTGCCCATGTATCTTTTTTCCAAAGAAATTTCCAACAAAATAACCGTTCATTTGAAAGAGAATTAGTTATATTTTTCCATATGTCATTAAAAAACTCTTTTTTTGAAAAAGGTAGGCTAAAATTTGCAACAATTAAATTTACTTTAGGCAAATTCATTTCACCAAAAAAGCATTTTTCAAACTTAAAATTCTCTGATTCTTTTTGGTTTAGCTGTTCTCTTATAATAGATTCTGTATCTTCTTTATCTATAGATAAAACCTTCCAATTATTTTTTAGTAACTCTATAGTGTCTCTTCCTGCACCACACCCTAAGTCAACAGCTTTTCCCGGTAACACATTAAAGTTTAAAAAATTAAGTATATTTAAATGTGGCTTTGCATTTTTTGTAATATTATAATATTCTTCCTTATTGTTTTGCATCCATATTCTCCTCTTAATAATATATTAAATTAATTCTTTATTAATATAACAACTAAAAATATATTATTCAATCATTATTCTTGAGCGCTTTTTCTAAAATTATAAATATTAATCTAATTATTTTATAATTATGTCCAACTGTACTAACTTTTCCATTTATTTACATACTTCCTTTAGCTCCTCTTCAACAATATCTTCACAACTTCTCATTGCTAAAATTGTCTCTTCAAACAATTCTTCTAGGCTCATTTCAAGGACTTCTGCACCTTTACTTATAACATCTCTCGAACATCCTGCTGCAAATTTTTTATCTTTAAATTTTTTCTTTAAACTTGAAACTTCCATATCTTTTGTACTTTTTGAAGGTCTCATTTTAGCTGCAGCCCATATTAAACCAGTTAGCTCATCTACAGCATAAAGTACTTTTTCCATAGAATGTTCTGGTTTTATATCCGAACAACTTCCATAACCATGACTACATATAGCATGTACCATTTCATCACTAGCATTAATTTCTTTTAATAATTCTGGTGCCTTTTTACAATGTTCATCAGGATATCTTTCAAAGTCCACATCATGTAATAGTCCAACCAATCCCCAAAAATCCTCATCATATCCCATCTGTTCTGCAAAATATATCATTACTCCTTCTACTGTAAGAGCATGTCTAATATGAAATTCCTCTTCATTATATTTTTTTAATAATTCAATTGCTTCTCTTCTTTCCAATTCTTTCCCTCCTAAATTGTAATAAATAAAAATTTTTTTACATATTATAGTGAAATTATAGCACATAAACAATCTTATTGCGATATTTTTATAAATTGTTTCTTATGTTCTCACAAATTATTTTATTATAAAGTTTACACTACATATTAATTATTATATAATTATAAGTGTATTAAATATTAAAGCTTACTTGGATCTACTATAATATTAAAATATAAAATATTTACAATTAGAGGTAATTATGAAAATATTATTTAAAAATATTACTGCATTAAATAAAGACGAATATTTAGAATTAATTAAATTTCATGGTAAGAAAAATAACCTAAAATACTACTCATATACAGCTGTAATGGGATTAATTCTTATCATAGGAATGTCATATCAAATTATTTTAAAAAACTATGTTTCTTTATTTTTACTAGCTCTAATTTTTATAGGATTTTTAGCATACAGATTTATAGAACCTTATAGAAAATCGGAAAAAGAAATAAAAGGCGAAAAAATACAAGGAAATTTTGTTAATACATACATTTTTTATGATGAAAATTTTGTTGTGAAAAATAAATACGGAAAAGACACTTTAAAATATAGAAAATTATTTAAAGTATACGAAAATACTAATGCATTTTATCTTTATATTAATAAAGAAGATGTTTTTATTATGGAAAAAGATAAATTTGAAATTGGTAATTCAGAAGATTTTAAAGAATTTATATCTAAAAAGATAGGATATAAATTTAAAAGTCAAAGTTAAAGTTAAAGTTTAATTTTAGTTTCAACTTTAATTTTAGTTTTATTTTCAACTTTAACAACCAATTCAATTAATTATTATATTATTAATTTGATTAGTTGTTAATTAAGCTTTATAAATTTTATCCTCAGTTAAAATTTATTATCAAACTCTATTTTATATTCATATTATAATATTAAATTGTCTTAATTAAAAATTGTTTGATACATTACTAAAAAACTTATTATTAAATTTAATAAATGTTAAATACTTATTTACTAATTAGTTTTGTACACAAGTTAATGCAAACAAAATTAAATTTAATTTTTAATATTAATTATTGGAGGTATAAAATGGAGGAAAATTCTAATGGCTCTATAGTTAATACTAAAGAACCGTATTATTACAATAAATTAATTTACAACATACATGAATTGTTATCTCATCACACTTTTATTCAAAGTATAATAATTGGAAATAGTGTTCTTGGAAAAACTATTCCATGTATAAAAATAGGTAAAGGAAGCAATGTAGTACTTTATCATGCTGGAATTCACGCAAATGAATGGATTACCTCTTTACTAATGATGAAATTTATTGAAAACTTTTGCATCGCATATGAAGAAAATAACAATTTACATGGTTTCAATGTAAGGGATTTATATAACAAAACCACTTTATTTATAGTTCCTATGGTTAACCCTGATGGTATTGATTTAGTTACAGGAAATGTACCAGAAAATAGCGAAATTTTTAGTAATTACATGCAAATAGCTAGAAACTTCCCTAATATTCCTTTTCCAAGTGGATGGAAAGCAAACTTTAATGGTGTTGATTTAAATTTGCAATTTCCTGCTAATTGGGAAGAAGCAAAAAAAATAAAATTTGCTCAAGGATTTAACAAACCATCCCCAAGAGACTATGTTGGTGAGGGTCCTTTAACAGAACCAGAATCTCTTGCTTTATATAATTTTACATTAACACATAACCCTAATTTAACAATTTCTTACCATACTCAAGGAGAAGTTATCTTCTGGCAATATTTAAATTATAATCCTGCAAATGCCTTAGAAATTGCGAAAAAATTCTCACAGCTTTCAGGATATAAAGTTGAAGAAGTTCCATATAACGCTAGTTTTGCTGGCTATAAAGATTGGTTTATTTCTAAATATAACAAACCAGGATATACCATAGAAGCTGGACTTGGTGAAAATCCTCTTCCACTTTCACAATTTGATAAAATTTATAAAGATAATGAAGGTATTTTGCTTTACGGTATGTCTGCTCAAACATAAATAAATTATTACTTCAAGCAAAAACTAAAAATTTTTTATACAGGAACTTACAGTAATGAAGAATGTAAATTTTATTTAGTTTCTGTTTTTACCATAAAAAGCACTTAAATATTAGTATTTTATAAATATGTTCTTTAACAAATCTATAATTACCAATATTTAAGTGCCTTTATGTTTCTTATTATTTTTTATAGATATTTATTCATTATAATTTATTTTCTAACTATATTATTTTACAATATTAAATATAAATTTTTAAAAATGATAGTACAATTTCAATTGCATAATATATACCCATAATTAATGCAAATTTCCAAAAAATATTTTTGTTTTCTTTTTCTCCAACTATATCTTTTAATGTAAAGAATAATAACACTATTGATAGTATTCCACAAAAACCTGCAAAAGGAATAGTAACTGTAGTAATTTTAGAACCTACTAATGTTAATAATCCAACTATCTCTGCAATAACTACTGGTATTTTTGCAATTGTAACACTACTTGCAATATGCATAAAAGATTTGTTCTTTTCTTTGCTAAATCCATATGCCAATGCTGAAATTATTGCTATTGAGCATATTGGTGCAATTAATTCTTTTATTATATCTAAGAATTTTGAAAAGAAATGTTCTAAAAAGCTTGGAAAACTACCATATTTACTAAACAAATATATTTCTGCTGTAGAAAATACATTATGCATAAAAATTATTACAAGCCAAACAACGAGTATTATTGCAGCAATTTTTAAATATTTATTACTTGGTTTTTTTGTTATTTCTGCAATTTTTCCAAGTGGGTCTTTAAAAAATTCTTTAAAAAATCCTGTTGCTTCTTTAGCTTGTTTTTTTACATTTGCATTATTAAATGCATTTTGTCCTGCATAATTATTTGCATTTTGATTCATATTTGTTCCCATATTATTTTGAAAATTTTGATTAACATTATTTTGTGCATTTAAATTTGTATTGTTTTGACTATTTTGATTCATATTATTGTTTTGCATGTTTTCATTTGTACTATTTTGTCCAACATTTTCGTTTACATTATTTGGTCCATTTTTGTTTTCTTCCATAATTAACATCCCTTTCTTTTTAATCTTTTTCTATTAAACTACAAAATTCTCTAAAAGTAAATAGATTAGGTAAATTAAGAATAAATTTTAACCAGTAACTAGAATTTACTTTTTCTAATTATATTTTGCTTTTAAAATTCACAAATTTTAAGAGTAAATGGAATTTCTAGAAATTTCAATTTTTTACTAACTAAATTTTAATTAATTTTATAACAAATTAACAACATTAATTGCTTAACATACAAAAAATAATTTTTAAATTTATATTAAAACAAATATATTTTTTATAAATGGGTATTCTAAAAAATGAAAAATATGATAAAATGTAGTAAATTATTTTTAAGGAGGAGATTTACTAATGCCAAAAAAAGAATTAGAAGATTTAAAAAAGAAATTATTTAGTTCTAAAGAAAATGGTTGGCTAGAATTAAATAACAACACTAAACAAGACGTTTTTTCATATGCGAAAGGATATATAAACTATTTAAATAATTCAAAAACAGAAAGAGAAATTATTGCTACTTCAAAGAAAATAGCAGAGGAAAATGGATTTCAAGATATAGAAAAAATTAAAGAATTAAAAGCTGGAGATAAAATTTATTATATTAACCATGAAAAAAGTATGTATCTTGCAATTATAGGTAAAGATAACATTGAAAATGGATTAAATATTATAGGTTCTCATGCAGATTCTCCTAGATTAGATTTAAAACCAAATCCATTATATGAAGATTCTGAATTAGCATTTTTTAAAACTCATTATTATGGAGGAATTAAAAAATATCAATGGACAACCATCCCTTTAGCTATTCATGGTGTTATTGTTAAGGCAGATGGTGAAAAAGTAGAAATAAAAATTGGTGAAGATGAAACTGACCCAATATTTACTATAACTGATTTATTACCACATTTAGCCCAGGACCAAATGGAGAAGAAATTAAAAAATGGAATAGATGGAGAAGATTTAAATTTACTAGTTGGTAGCATTCCATATGACAAAGAAATTACTGAAGCTGTTAAACTAAATATTTTAAATATTTTAAATGAAAAATACGGAATTACAGAAGTAGATTTTACAAGCTCTGAATTAGAATTAGTTCCTGCAATGCCTTGTAGAAGTATGGGATTTGACAGCAGCATGGTAGCAGGTTATGGTCAAGACGATAAAATCTGTGTTTATGCTTCATTAACAGCTTTAATGAAGATAGATAACCCTAAAAAAACAGCAGTATGTATAATTTCTGATAAAGAAGAAATCGGTAGTATGGGAAATACAGGAATGGAATCACATGTATTTGATACATTTATTGCAGAAATATTAAATAAAATGGGTATAAATAAACCAAACTTATTAGATAAAGTATTTTGTAAGTCAAAAATGTTATCTGCAGATGTAGATGCTGCATTAGACCCAATCTATGCATCTGTTTCTGAAAGAAATAACGCTTCTTATTTAGGAAAAGGAGTAGGACTTAACAAATATACTGGTGCTAGAGGAAAATCTGGTGCATCTGATGCAAATGCTGAGTTTGTTGCAGAAATTAGACATATATTTGAAAATAATAATGTAAAATATCAAGTAAGCGAACTTGGAAAAGTAGATGTTGGAGGAGGAGGAACTATTGCATATATCCTTGCTAATAAAGGTGTAGATGTAATAGATTGTGGAGTTCCTATTTTATCAATGCATTCTCCTTATGAAGTTTCAAGTAAATTTGACTTATATTCTGCTTACCAAGGATATATTGCATTTTGGAAAAATTAAATATATTTAATATAATTAACTCTAATACTGAAATATACAACAAATGTTAGATAAAAATTGATAAGAAAAGGGTCCCTCATTTGAGGGACCCTTACTAGAAATGTTTGTTGGTCTAAATCCCCTTCCGCTGTGGCGCTCCCATCTGTCACACAGACGAGGCGCATATCCGCTGCACTCGCAAGGTTTAGGACATACATCCGTACCCTTTAAAGCACAGGGGATTTCTCCAGGTTTCAGATGCCGCCCATTTGCGACATTCTCAGTGTTTTGGACCTTGTTAGTTACAACTTCCGCTTTGCTCATAGCTCAGCACACCTTTCTCTATAAAATTTGTAACATCCTATATTATACCACATAATTAACAGAATATCAACCTTTTTTGTTTGACATATGACGACATCTATTTTACAGACTTTTCTAATATTTTTAATACTTTTTCATTGACTTTTACAAAAAAACATGTTATATTAATAAATGTACTTATTTCTAATAATAAGTATTTAGTTGGGTCAGTAGCTCAGTTGGATAGAGCATCGGCCTTCTAAGCCGAGGGTCGGGGGTTCGAATCCCTCCTGGCTCACCAAAACATTTGAGAAAGTAAAATTTAATTTTACTTTCTCTTATTTTTTTCAATTTTTCCTATTTAGTATTATATAACTCTGGCATTCAAAATATTTCTTCTCTCCTATTTTCCCAGAATTATATCTAATTGATATTCTCTATTCTTTCTATATATTGTAAGTGTTACTTTGTCTCCTGGCTTTTTTGAATATATATATCTTCTTAAATCACTCATTTTATTAAGCTCTGTATTATCTATTTTAGTAATAATATCTCCTATTGTTAAATTAACCTGACTAGCTGGTGAATATCTTGTTATTTCTGCAACATATATTCCATTTTCTATTTCTATTGATGTGTCTATATAAGAAATCATATTTTTATCATATGCAAATATTCCAAGTGTTGCTTCTTCAAATTTTCCTTCTTTAGAAAATCTATTTATAATAGGTTTTACAACATCTATTGGAACAGCAAAACCAATTCCCTCTGCTGATGTTATTTTTACTGTATTTATTCCTATTATTTCACCATTTGCATTAATAAGTGGTCCCCCGCTGTTTCCCTGGTTTATTGTTGCATCTGTTTGTATTAAATCATCCATATAAGATACTTTTATTTCATTTTCTTGCTTTTCTTCTAATTTTATTGTTCTATTTACAGCACTTATAATTCCTGCTGTTACTGTCCTTTGAAATTCAAATCCTATTGGATTTCCTATGGCATATACAGCTTGGCCTACTTTTATATTTTCAGAACTTCCAAGTGTTGCATATGTTAGCCCAGTCATATTTATTTTGCAAATTGATAAATCTAGACTAGAATTAGACCAAACCACATTAGCTTTGTATGACCTTCCATCTTCTAAAGTAACATAGCAATTACTAAATTTTTTTCCTGTTACATGTTCATTTGAAAGAATATATCCGTTTTCTGTTACTATAACTCCGCTTCCTAGTCCTAGCTCTCCTACGCCATCATTTAAAAATATTGTGCTCCCTGTATTTTTAATTTTAGATATTCCTACTACGCAACTAGTTGTTTTTTCTATCATATTTTGTAGCTCTTCATCCTCTTTATGTGCATAATTAAATGTCTGTGATGTTCTTTCCACACTATTTTCTTCCAATCTAACACTTTTATTAATATCTATGTTCATATAATTTTGGTATAATAATAAAATTATTATAAAAATTAATATACTAATAAAAGTTACTAAAAAATATTTCTTTATTCTTCTACTTTTTTGTCTTTTTATGTATCTTTCCATTATATCTCCAATCTTAATTTTTATAAATTATTTTTCTATATTTCCATTTTTTACAAATTGCATTTTGGTTAATTTATATATATTTCTCTCAATTTATAATAATTAACCAAATTAATTAAATCAAACTTATATTTAATAAAGCAAAATGCTTTTGTATTTTTACAATAATATAAACTTATTTACTTTTAATTTGCTTATTTATATTCTTTACAAATATATTAATTTTAAACAATTATTTAATTAATTGTTTAATTTTTTTACTTAAATCTTTATTTATACAAAAAGCCAAAATTAAATTTATAAATTTACATTTTTTTGCTTTTTAATTTTTATTAATGGTTGATTTTTTTTATTTGTTTTTGTATAATCATACATAGTTATGGTCATTTTGAGAAAAGGGGAATTATTATGGAAAATTTGTATAACTTAACAAATCCTCAAAAGTCTATTTGGCTAACTGAGCAATATTATAAAGGCTCAAACATAAACAATATATGTGGTTCTTTAACCATTAAACAGCCACTTGACTTTGAAAAATTTAAACAAGCTATTCAATTATTTGTAGAAAATAATAGTAGTTTTAGAATTTGCTTAAAAATGGATAATAATGAAATTAAGCAATATGTAAAAGATTTTTCATATTTTGACATTGACATTATTGATTTAAAAGATGAAAAATCTGTTAAAGAATATGAGCACTATCTTGCTTCTTTACCTTTATTTGACTTTGATAAGCTTTTATTTAAATTTGTAATATTTCGTTTGCCAAACGGTTATGGTGGTTTTATTATTAATACTCACCACATTATTTCTGACTCTTGGTCACTTGGCATAACAGTAAATGAAATTATAAATTACTATTCATCATTATTAAAAAATACAAAATATGAGCAAAAAAAATATTCTTACATGGATTTTTGTAAATCTGAGCAAGAATATCTATTAAGTTCTCGTTTTGTAAAAGATAAAGAATATTGGTCTACTGTATATGAAACTATTCCAGATACAGTTAGTATTCCTACTCTCAAAAATTTGGATTCAAATTCTATTTCTGCAAATAGAATTACTCATACTATTAATGGAAGTTTATTCACACAAATTCAGTCATACTGCAAATCGCAAAAAATTTCAATATATAATTTTTTAATAGCAATATATTCTATATATATTAGTAGAGTTTGTAACTCTAATGATTTTGTAATTGGAACGCCTATTTTAAACCGTTCAAATTACATAGAAAAGCAAACTACTGGTATGTTTATAGACACATTACCTTTTAGAATTAGTGTAAATTCTGAGGTTTCTTTTAGTGACTTTTTAGCTAAAATTTCTAAAGATAGTATGGCATTATTAAGACACCAAAAATATTCATATCAATATATTATAGAAGATTTAAGAAAAAGAAACTCTAGCCAACCAACTTTATACAATATTTTAATGTCTTACCAAATAACAAAAATGAATGAAAAAATGGAAGAAATTCCACATAATAGTGACTGGACTTTTAATGATACTATGTCTGATGACTTAGATATACACATTTTTGACTTTAATGATACAAATTCACTTAATATTTCTTATGATTATAAAACAAATATGTATGACGAAAATTATATTAACTCTATGCATAAACGTATTTTACATATTATTAGTCAGGTTACAAGCACACCAAACATGTTAATAAGTCAAATAGATATTGTAACTCCATATGAAAAAAAGCAAATATTATTCGATTTTAACAATACTAAAACACAGTACCCTAAAGATAAAACTGTTTCAGAATTGTTTGAAGAACAGGTAAGATTATTACCTTCTAAAAATGCAGTATTTTTTGAAGGTAACTATATGACTTATAAGGAACTAAATGAAAAAGCAAATCAATTAGCAAATATTTTATTAAAAAATAATGTAAAATCTGGTAATGTAGTTAGTTTGTTTATGGAAAAATCTATTGAAAGTATTATAGCAATTTTAGCCACATTAAAAATAGGAGCTGCTTTTTTGCCATTAGATGTAGAATACCCTAAAGAAAGAATAGACTATATTTTATCTAATTCTGAAACAAAATTAATACTTACTACTAAAAATTTTGAAAACGGTATTATTACAAATATCCCTAAACTTTGTGTAGATTTATCTAATAAAAAAATTTATAATAATTCTGTTTCAAAAGCTAATTTAAATATCGTAGGTTTACCTGAAGATAAGGCTTATATAATGTATACTTCTGGCTCTACAGGTAACCCAAAAGGTGTAATTGTTTGCAATAGAAATATTGTAAGACTTGTTAAAAATAACAAATTTATAAAATTTGAAAATGATGAGCACATTTTACAAACAGGCTCTATAGTTTTTGATGCTTGCACATTTGAAATATGGGGTGCTTTACTTAATGGACTTTCTTTGTATTTAATACCAAAAGAAAAATTGCTTGATGTAAAATACTTAGAAAAATATTTAGTTGAGAATAAAATTACTATTTTATGGCTTACTGCCTCTCTTGGTAATTATATTTGTGACCAATCCCCAAATATTTTTAAAAATGTACATTATTTATTAACAGGTGGAGATGTACTTTCTGTAAAACATATTAAAAAAATGCAAGAAGCTAACCCAAATTTAACTATAATAAATGGTTATGGTCCTACAGAAAATACTACTTTTTCTGCTTGTTATAAAATAGATAAAAATTTAACAGATGCCTCTATTCCTATTGGTTATCCTATTTCAAACTCTACCTGTTACATAGTGTCTAGTACAGGAAACTTGCAACCAGTTGGAATTCCTGGAGAATTGTGGGTTGGTGGAGATGGTGTAAGTTTGGGTTATTTACACCGTGATGATTTAACAAAAAAGAATTTTATTAAAAATCCATTCGCAGATGGTAGAATGTATAAAACTGGCGACTTAGCTCGTTTTCTTGATGATGGCAAAATAGAATTTTTAGGAAGAATTGATAACCAAATTAAAATACGTGGTTTCCGTGTAGAGCTTTCTGAAATTAATGATAAAATTATGCAATATAGTGGTATAAAACAGGCATATACTATATTTAGAAAAACAGATATTACAAGTACAATTTGCAGTTACATAACAGTTAGTAACAAAGTAGATATAAAAGATTTATATATGTTCTTAAAATCTTCTTTACCAAGCTATATGATACCGGCACACATTACTATTTTAGATAAATTTCCACTTAATATTAATGGCAAAGTAGATAAAAAGGCATTGCCTGAACCAACCACAAATCATTTAAATAAAATAGTACCTCCTAGAAATGACATAGATAAAATTATTATAGAAGAATTTAAAAATATATTAAATTGTACAGATATAAGTATAGAAGATTCTTTCTTTGACTTAGGAGGAGACTCTTTAGTTGCTATTAATTTATCTATTGCACTTTCAAACAAGCTTAAAACTAATGTATCTGTAAAAACAATACTAAACACCCCTATTATAGCTAATTTATCTGATACTATTAGTAATGAAAAACATGTAGAAAATAACATAAATCATATTAAACATATAGAAAAGCAGGATTACTACCCTACTTCTTCTGCACAGAAAAGAATTTACTATGCTTGTGAAATGGCTGGAAATTTAAGTACAAGTTATAATGTACCTGGTGGAATTGTTTTTGACAAATGTCCAGATTTAAAAAAGTTAGAAAATGCTTTTAATAAATTAATTGAAAAGCATTCTGCTTTGCGTACATATTTTGGAATAGAAAATGGTGAATTAGTTCAAAAAATAGTAGATAAACTTCACATTTCTATAGATTTGGAAAAATCTGAAAATACTACTTGTGATAAATTATTTAATGAATTTGTTAAACCATTTAATTTAAATGAGGCTCCTCTTTTTAGAGTAAAACTCGCTTGTATAGAAAATAATAAAGTAATGTTGCTTTTAGATATTCATCATATTATAAATGATGGTGCTTCACTAGATATTTTATTAAATGACCTTTGTAAATTATATAGTGGTAAAACTTTAGAATTTAATGAGTATGATTATAAAGATTATTCTATTTGGGAAAATGAGCAAATTAACTCAGATAAATTAAAAGAAGATGAAAATTATTGGATTTCTAAATGGAAAGATAAAGAAATTCCTTTATTAAATATGCCTACAGTGCATCAAAGACCTACGGTCTTATCTCATAAAGGTAAAAATAGCTATTATAAATTCAGTCCAGAATTAACAGCAAATATATTTAAAATATGCAAAAAATATCATATAACACCATTTATGTTATTGTTATCTGCATATTATGCAACAATTTATAAATATTCTGGTCAAGAAGATATTGTAGTTGGATCTCCTGTTTTAGGAAGAGACCAAAAAGAATTAAATAATATAGTTGGTATGTTTGTAAACACATTGCCATTAGATGCACATATAGATGGTTCTATGTCATTTATAGACTTATGTGACAATGTAAAAAATAACTGCATGGAAGCCTTTTCGCACCAAACCTACCCATTTGACCTAATTGTTAAAAACCTAGATATAAAAAGAGATTCTAGCAGAAATCCATTATTTGACGTAATGTTTGTTTACCAAAATAAAACTCAATCTTCTTTTAAAATATCTGAAGATATAAACTCACAACTATACTACCCTGACTTCCATTCGTCAAAATTTGATATAACATTAGAAATAACTCCATTAGATGATTACTTATACTTGCATTTTGAATATTCAACAGACCTATTTGACGAAGATTATATAAGTAGATTTGAAACACATTATCAAAAACTAATTGAAGAAATTTTAAGTAATGTAAATATAAATATTAGAGATATTAATATTATTACAAAAACAGAAGAAAACAAATTATTAAAAAGCTTTAATGACACATCTGTAAAATATGATAAAAATAAATTGCTAATTACATATTTTGAAGACCAAGTTAAACAAAATCCAAATAAAATAGCAATTATATTTAATGATAAAGAAATTAGTTATGATAACTTAAATAAACTATCAAACAAAATAGCAAACTATTTAATTTCATGCAATGTAAAAGAAAATGATGTAGTTTCTATTTTGTTAGATAGAAATGAAATGCTAATAGCTTCTATGATTGGTGTATTAAAAGCTGGAGCTGCCTATCTTTTAATAGATAAAAGTTTACCACATGACAGAATTGAGTATATGTTAAATGACAGTAAAACGGTATTGTTAATTACAAATACACAATTAGACAAGTTTGATGTTACAAATAAATTAATAATTAATGACTTGGAAAACACAGCTTATTTAAATAAATTAAATAATATATCTGATAAAAATCCTTCATGCCGTGGCAATAATGAAGATATGTTTAATATTATTTATACTTCTGGTTCTACAGGTAATCCAAAAGGTGTTGCTTTACGACGTCTTGGAATTATAAATATGATACTTAGCTATAAGAATATTCTTCATACTGACGACTGTAATGTATTTTTAAGTATGAGTGCAGTTTCATTTGACATGTTTATTGTAGAAAATTTTGTTAGTTTATTTACAGGAAAAACCGTAGTTCTTTGTAATGATGAAGAACAAAAAATTCCTGTTTATACTAATAATTTAATTAAAAAGTATGATGTAAATTTTATTTTAACAACTCCTACACGTATTAACTTATTACTTTCTTCAATCTCTGACATAAGTAACTGGAAAAATGTAAAAGTAGTACAAGTTGGTGGAGAAGTATTTACTAGTGAGCTTTATAATCACCTAAGACAATATTCTAATGCTCATATTTATAATGGTTATGGTCCTAGTGAGTTTACTGCTTGCTGTTGTAATAAAGAAATTATAGATGGCTCAAATGTTAGCATAGGAACTCCTTTCTGTAATACTAAAATATACATTTTAGATGACAACCATTGTTTATGTCCAATAGGTGTACCTGGCGAAATTTGTGTTGTTGGAGATGGTATTGCTAAAGGGTACTTAAATAGACCTGATTTAACTAATAAAGTTTTTGTTCCAAGCCCATTTGATAATAGAAAAATGTATAAGACTGGGGATATTGGTAAATGGCTACCTAATGGCGAAATAGAATATATTGGAAGAAGAGATTTTCAAATTAAAATAAGGGGTTTAAGAGTTGAACTTTCTGAAATAGAGAAAAAGCTTCAATCATACCCAGATATAAAAAATTGTAGTGTTATTTATATTAAGGATGTTCAAGACCCATATATTGCTGCATTTTTTACTGCAAATACAACATTGGATATTTCACAAATAAGGTTATCACTTTCTAAATCATTACCACTTTATATGGTGCCTAAATACATTGTACAATTAAACGAATTGCCTATGAATAACAATGGTAAAGTGGATAAAAAAGCTTTACAGCAATATAAAATAGATAATAAAGACGAAAAAACTTATGTTAAACCATCAAATGATACTGAAAAATTATTTTGTAAAATATGGGAAAGCCTATTAAATACTAAGGTTGGAATAGATAATGATGTATTTGAACTTGGTGCTGACTCTTTGTTTGCTATAAAATTTAAAACTGAGCTTTTATCTCATAATATAGACTTACCATATGCTACAATTTTTAAATATACAACTGTAAGACAACTTGCGGATTATTATTTAAAGAAAACTAAACTTGCAGAAAATAATCTTGATGATGCAAGTTCTATTGATACAGAAGATTACTCAGAGATTAACAATCTTTTAAGTAAAAATACTATAACTAACATCAATAAATTCATGCCAAATTTAGTTCAAAGTAAAAGCAATAATATTTTACTTCTTGGCGGAAATGGATTTGTTGGAGCTCATATATTAAACGAATTTATAAAAAATGACAGTGGTACAGCTTATTGTATTATTAGGAATAAAAATGGTGAAGATGCTAAAAATAGATTTGCCAATATTCTTCATTTTTACTTTGGTAATAGCTTAGATAAATTTATTGGTAATAGAATAAAAATAATAACTGGTAGCTTAACAGAGAATCATTTTGGTTTATCTGATAAAGTTTATAATAATATTATTAGTAATATTGAAGTTGTAATTAATGCTGCCGCAATGGTTAAGCATTATGGAAGTAACGAAAAGTTTAAAGCCATAAATGTTGATTTAACCAAAAATTTAATAGAGTTTTGTAAAAAATATAATAAAAGGTTATTACACACTTCATCTATTAGTGTTTCTGGAACTAGCTCTATAGACCGTTCATATGCCTATAGAACAAGCAATGACAACCAATTTAGCTTTGCCGAAAATAATTTATATGTTGGTCAACAATTAGACAATTTATATATAAAAAGTAAATTTGATGCAGAAAAAAACATTTTAAGTCAAATACAAAATGGATTAAAAGCTCAAATTTTAAGACTTGGTAATATAACAAATAGATATAATGACGGAAAGTTTCAAATAAATGCTACAGAAAATGCATTTTTAAATAGAATTGTAACATTTATAAAACTTGGCTATATTCCAGAAGAATTAAGTAACACCTTGTTAGAGTTTACCCCTATAGATATATGTGCAAAAGCTATAATAACAGTACTTCAAAATTATGTACCAGATTTTACTGTTTTCCATGTATATAATAGTAATTATATCACTATGAATACATTAATAAACTATTTTAAAGACAGACTTATCCACATTAACCTAATAAATAGTGATTTATTTTCACAAAATATTAAGAAACTGTTGAAAACTGATAACAAAAAAGATATATTATCTGGTATTATAAATGATATTGATGCAAATTATAAAATTCAATATTCCTCTGAAATACCAACTATTTCTGAGTTTTCAAAATATTTTCTATATAAGTTTGGATTTACTTGGCCAGAAATAGATGAAAACTATATAGAAAAATATATAAATTATATAAAAGAACAAAAAATTATATGATACATGTATAATTTATAAATACAAAAAAAGTTATATAATACATGCAAAATTTATAAAACATAAAAAAATTATATAAAGCATAAAAAAAGTTATATAATGCATGCAAAATTATATATAACACAATATAAAAATTAAATATTTAACAGAATATTATAGGTTTATGAAAGTTATCCTAAAAACCTCATAAACCTATATAATATAAATTATTTAGCTTTTATAAAATATATATTTACAAAAGCTGAGAAAGGAAAAAATATATGGATAATTTAATTTCACTAATATTAATGCTAATATCAGAAGTATTAATTATATTCATGTTTATAATGATAGTTAGGTCCAATGGTAAAAGTCAACTAAAATATGCTTTTGAGTGGTTGCTATTTTTCATGTTTATTTGGACTTTAGGCTCTATTTTACAAGTTGCATTCCAGTCTTCTTCAATAGAACCTATTGTATTTGAAATGGTATCTGGAATGGGTGTATTCTTTGCCCCTGTTGCGTTTTTAGCAATTGGTGTAATTTTTGCCAAAACTAAAATTACTATTAAATGGTACCACTATTTATTACTTATTATACCTATAATTTCTGAAATATTACTTGTAACAAATGACCTACATCATTTATTCTTTGTAGAATATTCTGCACATGTTGAAGGTATGGTTTATGGTCCTTATTTCTATGTTCACTCTCTATACACATATGCACTATTTGGAATTGGTATTATTTACTTTTTACGTTATTCTATTAAAAATTCAGGCTTTTTCTCAAAACAGTCTGCTTTAATAATATTAAGTACACTAGTACCTATTGTTACTAATTTACTTGCAACATTACAAATATTTGCTATGACTACATATTCTACTCCAATTTCATTTACATTAATGATTTTGGTTATAGCTCTAGCAATATTTAAATTTGATTTAATGAAACTTACACCAATAGCTCTTCAAAGAATTGTAGACAGCATGTCTGACGGATATATGGTTATAGATGAGCAAAATATAATTTCAGACTTTAATACTACTTTATTAAATATGTTTGACTTAAATCCAAATTATTTACGTAACAAAAGCTTATATAACGTAATTAAAGATAATAACTTTTTAAATATTGATGTAAAAAATCTAAAAAGTTGCATAGAAAAGTCTATAAAAGATGGAAAAACATTTTCTTTTTCTAGAAAACTAGATTCCACTTCTAGATATTTTAATATAGAAATAAATAGTATAAAAAATAACAATACTTATTTAGGTACACTTATATTATTTAAAGATGTTACACAACACATGCTTGACCTTCAAACAATTAAGAGCAACCAAGAAATGTTAATGGAAAAAGAACGTTTAGCTTCTCTTGGACAATTAATAGGTGGAATTGCACACAACTTAAAAACTCCTATTATGTCTATATCTGGTGCAGCAGAAGGATTAAGTGATCTAATAAATGAATATGACGAATCTATAGAAGATTCTCGTGTTACTCCTAATGATCATCATGACATTGCAAAAGATATGCGCACATGGATTTCTAAAATACGTTCATATACAGAATATATGTCTGACGTAATAACAGCAGTTAAAGGACAAGCAGTAAACATGTCAGATGAACAAAATTATTCATTTACAATAGATGAACTAGTAAAACGTATAGATATTTTAATGAAACATGAGTTAAAAAGTGCTTTGGTTAACTTAAATTTATCTATAAAACTTGACCCTTTAACTTCATTAAGTGGAAATATTAACAGCTTAGTACAAGTAATAAACAATATGATTTCTAACTCTATACAAGCATATCATGGTGCACCTAATAAAAATATTGATTTAATTGTAGAAGAGAAAGATAAAAAAGTTATAATTTCTGTTAAGGACTATGGAACAGGTCTTCCTAAAGAAGTACAAGAAAAATTATTTAAAGAAATGGTTACTACAAAAGGAAAAAACGGTACAGGTTTAGGACTATTTATGTCTTATTCTACTATACGTGCACACTTTAATGGCAATATTACATTTGACACAAAAGAAGATGAAGGTACAGCCTTCCATATTATATTACCTAAAACAAATTAAAAAATGTGTTAATTTTATCAATCTTCGTTTGGTCGATACTTTACAACTAAATGAAATTTAACCATTTTTCAAATTTTTTGCAAATTTCTTGCGCTTTTGTTGATTTTTTTAGGATATATCTATATAATCTATTTAGAATTGAGGTGTACATATGAGAACACATATGCAATCAAATATATCATCTGGATATAAAATAATTGCTGTAGATGATGAACAAGGAATTTTAGATTCACTTTCTATATTTATGCATAGGTCTGGTTACACTTTTAAAGGAATAACCAACCCTTTGGAAGCAATTGAATTAGTAAAAAATGAGCATTTTGATTTAATGATTTTAGACTATTTAATGGAACCAGTACATGGAGACAAAGTAGTAGAAGAAATAAGAAAGTTTGATAAAGAACTTTATATTCTATTACTTACAGGACATAAAGACCTAGCTCCACCACTAGAAACCATTAGAAGACTTGATATACAAGGTTATTGTGAAAAAAGTGACAAATTTGACCAATTACTTTTATTAGTAGAGTCTGGTATAAAATCTGTTAAACAAATGAACGAAATACAAAGAATTAATAATGAGTTACTTGATGCAAATGAAAAGCTAGAAAAAGCTTATTTAGATACTGTACAAACATTAAGATACACTATTGAAGCAAAGGACCCATATACACGTGGTCACTCAGACAGAGTATCTGAATATTCAATTTTACTTGGTCAAGAACTTGGTTTATCTGACGACCAATTAAAAACTCTTAGAGTAGGCGGTTTATTCCACGACATTGGAAAAATAGGTATTCCTGACAGTATTTTATTAAAAGAAGCCAAACTAACAGATGACGAATACTCACAAATTAAAAATCATCCATCTATTGGTGCACATATTTTATGCAATGCAGCTGTATTTCAAGAAATTATACCTATTGTTAAACATCACCATGAAAGATATGATGGTAAAGGCTATCCATCAAAACTTGCAGGAGACCAAATACCTTATCTAGCTAGAGTTGCAGCTGTAGTAGATGCATTTGATGCTATGACATCTAAAAGAGCATATAGGGATGCAATACCATTGGAAACAGTTAAATCCGAAATTGAACGTTGCTCTGGAACTCAATTTGACCCAGTTATGGCAGAGGCTTTCCTTAATATATTAAATAATAAATATGATGAAATAAAAAAAATACAAGACGATTATAGTGCATAGTTTAATAGTACACAGTTGTATATTATGCAGTTAAATGGCACACTGTTGAAATTCGGAAAAATACAAATTTATAACTAAATCTTATAAAAAAACAATAAAATCACTACATGTTATATTAAACATATAGTGATTTTTATTATATGAAAAATATTTTAAATTTGTATAACCTAAGTATATAAAATAATTTGTATATAAATATATTGTAAAGTGAATATATCGTAAAGTTTCCGCAAACTAGTATATTGTAAAATTTGGAGTATATCGGAAAGTTTATATAAATTCTAAACTTCTTAAACCTCACGCATACTAAGTTGTACTTTTTGTCTCTCTAAGTCTATTCCTATAACTTTTACTTTTACAATGTCTCCTACAGATACTACATCTGATGGATTTTTTACAAAATTATTGCTTAGTTGCGATATATGCACTAATCCATCATGTTTTACACCAATATCTACAAATGCACCAAAATCTGTTACATTTCTAACTGTTCCTGTTAATACCATTCCTTCTTTTAAGTCTTCAAATTTTAATACATCTGCTCTTAAAATTGGTTTTGGCATTTCTTCTCTTGGATCTCTTCCTGGTTTTGATAGTTCTTGCACTATATCTTGTAAAGTCATCTCTCCTACCTCTAGCTCTTTTGCTACATTTTTTACATTTATCTCAGCTAGTTTTGTTCTTATTTCTTTAAGTCTATCTTTATCAATTAAATCTTCCTTTTTATAACCTATTTTGTCTAATAATTTTTCTGCAACTTCATAGCTTTCAGGATGTACTGCTGTTATTTCTAATGGATTTTTACCATCAAATATACGTATAAATCCTGCACATTGCTCATATGCTGATTTTCCTAATTTAGGTACTTTTAATAATTCTTTTCTTTCTTTTAGTTTTCCATTTTCGTCTCTATATTTTACAATATTTCCAGCAATTGTTTTGTTTATTCCAGAAACATATGATAAAAGTGATGGTGTAGCTGTGTTTACATCTACTCCAACTTTGTTAACTGCATCTTCTACTACACCTGTTAAACTTTCTGATAATTGTTTTTGGTCTACATCGTGCTGATATTGTCCAACACCTATTGCCTTTGGATCTATTTTTACAAGTTCTGCTAAAGGGTCTTGTAAACGTCTTGCTATAGAAATTGCACCTCTTAAAGATACGTTTAAATCTGGATACTCTTCTGTTGCAAGTTTTGAAGCTGAATAAACAGATGCTCCTGCTTCACTCACAATTGCGTAATAAACATCTACTCCGTATTCTTCTTTTATCTTTTTTATAACATCTGAAACAAACATTTCAGATTCACGTGATGCTGTTCCGTTTCCTATCGCAATCATATTTATATTATCTTTTTTTATAAGTCTTATTAATTCTTTTGTAGCACCTTCAATATCATTTTGTGGTTCTGTTGGGTATACTACACCTGTATCCAACACTTTTCCTGTTTCATCTATAACCGCTAATTTACATCCTGTTCTATATGCAGGGTCAAATCCTAATACAGTCAATCCTTTAAGTGGTGCACCAAGTAATAACTGTTTAGCATTTTTACCAAATACTTTTATAGCTTGCTCTTCTGCTTTTTCTGTTAAATCTGCACGAATTTCCCTATCTATAGAAGGTTCTATTAATCGTTTCCAACTATCTAATATAGTGTTTTCTAAATGTTCTGTAAATTGAGTTTTGCCTTTTATAATATCTAATTGTATAAATTCTAATATTTTATCTTCTGGTTTGTCTATTTTTACTTTTAAAAACTTCTCTTTCTCTCCTCTATTAATAGCTAAAATTCTGTGACTTGGTAATCTATTTACTTTTTCATTAAAGTCATAATACATTTCATATGCAGACTTTTCGTCTTCATATGATGCTTTTGTATTTATTATTCCTTCTCTATAACAAATTCTTTTAATTTCTTTTCTATATTTAGCATTATCCGAAATATCCTCTGCAATAATATCTAAAGCACCTTGAATTGCATCTTCTACAGTTGATACAACCTTATCTTTATTTTTCTTATCTTCTTCTGATAATTTTTCTATATTTATATATTCTTTTGCAATTTCTTCTAGTGGTCTTGTCTCTTTTTGTTCAATAATAACTTTAGCCAAAGGCTCTAATCCTTTTGCTTTTGCAACTGTTGCCCTTGTTTTCTTTTTAGGTTTATATGGTCTATAGATATCTTCTACTTCTGCTAATGTTTTTACATTTTCTATAGAATTAGATAATTCTTCTGTTAATTTTCCTTGTTCTTCTATAGATTTTGTAACCTCTTCTTTTCTTGACTCTAAGTTTCTTAAATATGTAAGTCTTTCTCCTAAATCTCTTAATGTTTCGTCTGATAGTCCTCCTGTTACTTCTTTTCTATAACGTGCAATAAATGGTATTGTATTTCCTCCATCTATTAACTCTATTGTTTTCTCAACTTGTATAGATCTTACATTTAATTCTTCAGCAATTGTATTTGCTATTCTTTTCTGTTTTAAAATTTCTTTCTCTTCTTTATTTGTAATTTCTTCCATATTTTAACCAATTATCATAATATTTATGATATTTCCTTTCTTTTTTGTTACACAGGTTATTATATCATGAATATTGTATTTTTCAAGGAAAGTAGTTATTTTTTTATATTGATTATTATATAGTAACTATATTTGTATTGATATCATACTCTATATCTATTTTCACTGTTTAAATAATTACTTTATTATAAAAACCTAAAATGAAATTCTATTAATTCATTTTAGGTTTTATATATTTTCCTATTATTTTTATAAATTTTCTATACTCACTATTTTAGGCTTAGAAGTAACTAGTCCGACTCCCAATTTTATATTAACCCTTATATTGGGATTTTCCTTTGTTAAAGTTACAGTATTTTGCCCATTACCGCACCAATAACCAAATTCTACTTGATGTACTCCAATTGGAACAGTTACTTTTACCTCTTGATTTGTTCCTAAACTAGCAACCATTTGTCCATCTAAAAAAATTTTTATTTGAGCTATGGACCCATAAAGTTGACCTAATCTTTTAAACACTATACTTCCCATTTCTGGGTCATTATTCACTTTATAACCACACTTTGTGCAAAACTTTGCGTCATCCGGAAGTTTTTCTCCACATTTATTACAAAACATATTACATTTTCCTTATTTTAATTTTATTACTAAACTTTTTTCGTTTGATAGTATCCCTTTATATAATTCCTTTATTATTTCAATTAATTTTCCATCTTCAATTTTGTTTTCTAAGTTACTGTATGCAAAAATTAAATATTTTACTCCGGATAATTCATAGTCTAAATTAGAGTATGATGTAAATCCACATTTTGTGTAAAACTTTTGCCTTCTTTTTATTGTTTCTAATGACTTTTCATCTTTAGCCTGTTCTTCCGCTTCAGATTCTAGTATTACAGCTTGTTTATCTTTATAGAAGTTTTTTATTTCTTCTAATAATTTTGTTCCTATCCCCTGTCCTCTATATTCTTTTAAAACTGCTAAATGTGAAATTAATACATTATCTCCCTTTTCTATACAAATTATATATGCTTTCATTTTGTTTTCTTCTTCATATGAATATGGTATAAATTCTTCACTTTCTAGCAACTTTACATAATGATTATAGTTTGGTCTTTCATCATCTGGAAAATCTTCATCTATATAATCTCGATATAGTTTTTTAGCTTCTTCTATATCTAATTTTCTTATCATTTTATCTCCTCCAAGTATTCGTCATAAGTTGTTTCTCTATCTATTAATTTATCTTGTTTTAAATCTATTATTCTATTTGCAACAGTTTGTGTTAATTGATGGTCATGTGATGTAAATAAAATAATTCCATTAAATTTTTTCATACCTTCGTTTAATGCTGTTATACTTTCCATATCTAAATGGTTTGTTGGCTCATCAAAAATTAATAAATTTGCACCAGATAGCATTATTTTTGAAAGTACACATCTAACTTTTTCTCCTCCTGATAAAACATTTACTTTTTTCAATGCTTCTTCTCCTGAAAATAGCATTCTACCTAAAAAGCTTCTAACATATGTTTCGTCTGGGTCTTTTGAATATTGTCTTAACCAATCTGTTATACTTAAGTCTGACTCAAACAAGTAATTGTTATCCTTTGGGAAATAGTTATTTGTAATAGTTGTGCCCCATGTAACTGTTCCAGAGTCTGGCTCTAATTCCCCTGCTAAAATTTGGAACAACACTGTTTTTGCATTTTCATTATCTGCCAAAAATGCAATTTTGTCACTTGGTTTTACAGTAAACGTAACATTATCTAACACTTTTTCGCCATTTATTGTTTTAGTAAGTCCTTCTACTTTTAATATTTCTTTTCCTGGCTCTCTATCTGGCTTAAAGTCTATGTATGGATACTTCCTATTTGATGGTTTTATTTCGTCTAATTCAATTTTTTCAAGAGTTTTCTTTCTAGATGTTGCTTGTTTTGATTTTGAAGCATTTGCACTAAATCTTGCAATAAAGTCTTGCAATTCTTTAATTTTTTCTTCTTTCTTTTTATTAGCTTCCTTCATTTGTTTTAAAGCAAGTTGGCTTGACTCATACCAAAAGTCATAGTTTCCTGGATATACTTTAATTTTTCCATAATCAACATCGGCAATATGTGTACAAACTTTATTCAAGAAATATCTATCATGTGATACAACAATTACTGTATTTTCAAAATCTATTAAAAACTCTTCTAACCAATTAATTGTCTTTAAATCCAAGTCGTTTGTTGGCTCGTCTAATAAAAGTATATCTGGATTTCCAAACAAAGCTTGTGCTAATAAAACTTTTACTTTTTCTCTTGGTTCTAAGTCTTTCATTAGCTTTTCATGTTTTTCTGTTTCTATTCCTACATCATTTAAAAGCACTGCTGCATCTGCTTCTGCATTCCATCCATCTAATTCTGCAAACCTTTCCTCTAATTTTGCAGCTTTCATTCCATCTTCTTCGGAAAAATCTGGTTTAGAATAAATTTCGTCCTTTTCTTTCATAATACTGTATAACTCCTGATTTCCCATTATCACAGTATCTAACACTCTATAATCTTCATATGCAAAGTGATCTTGTTTTAAAACAGATATTCTTTCTGTTTTTTCTTTAGAAACATCACCTTTACTTGGTTCTATATCTCCTGATAATACTTTTAAAAAAGTTGACTTTCCAGCACCGTTTGCTCCAATTATTCCATAACAGCACCCTTTATTAAACTTTATGTTTACATCTTCAAATAAAGTTCTTTTGCCAAATCTTATTGTAACTCCTGTAACTGTTAACATTTTCTCCTCCTAAAAAATAAATTCTAGACTATATTATATACTAATATTGCCTAGAATTCAATCTTTTCGGGTTATGTTCTGTTAAATAAAAACTTAATGCTATATAGTCCTGCAAATCCTACTAAAGTATATATTATTCTACTAACTATAGACATTGCTCCAAATATAGTGTCAACTAAATTAAAGTTAAATAATCCTATTAATCCCCAATTTATTGCACCTATTATTACTAATATAAGTGCAATTATATCTAATACTTTCATAACAGCCTCCTTTTATAAAATTGCAAAAGCTAATACTTGCTTATGCTTTTATAAATAGTTATTCCCAAAAATTAAAAAAATTATTCTTTTTTTATTTTCTTGTTTTTTTATTTTTAATTTTTTGCTTCTTGTTTTTGATTTTATCTTTTTATTTTTGCTATTATCTATAACTTTTTTCTTGCAATTTTACAATTTTTTGGTTTTACTTTTCTTCATTTTATTTACTTTTTTATAAATTTTTTAAAGAAAAAAATAACTATAAAATTAAACTTGTTAATAATTGAAATGAACCTAAAATTAAATATTTTTTAGGTTCAGTTAACTTTTTTTAATTTTATAGTTATTTTTAATATAATTTTAATATAATAATTTTTATCATTATTATATTTATTTAATTACATGTTGTTTATTTTTATATTACTTTCTAAATTAATTAGTTTAAGTAATCTTTTCTCTTTAATATAATTGTTACTATTATACCAATTAGTATAGATGCTATTAAAATTATAGCAAATCCCCATGGATTGTCTTGCATAGGAACTTTTACGTTCATTCCCCAAAAACTAGATATCATTGTTGGAACTGAAATTATAATAGTAATTGCTGTTAATATTTTCATAACGCCATTTAAGTTATTTGATATAATTGAAGAATAAGCATCCATAACTCCAGATAGGATGTCACTATATATTTTGCTCATTTCCATTGCTTGTTTATTTTCTATAAGTACATCTTCTAATAAATCTTCATCTTCTTCATATAGTTTTATAACTTTGCCTCTATTCATTCTTTCCATTACAACTTCGTTTGCTTTTAGTGATGTTGTAAAATATACTAAACTCTTTTCTAAACTTAAAAGTCTTAATAATGATTTATTTTTTCTTGTTTGTCTTAATTCCTTTTCTGCAATTTCTGTTTCTCTATTTATTTTTTTTAATAAATTTAAATAAATTTCAGAATTTACATATAAACATTGTAAAACAAGTCTACTCTTTTTGTATGTAGCAACCGATTTATTTTTCATTGGATTCATTCTTCTTATTACTTGATTTTCCATTAAAGAAACTGTAATAAAATATTCATCTCTTACTATTATAAATCCAACTGGTATTGTAGAATACTCTTTCTGGTCTTCGTCTTTCTCAATAATAGGAACGTCTGCTAAAATTAAAGTTGTTCCATCATCCTCTTCATAGTCTATTCTGGCTCTTTCCTCTGGGTCTAATGCATAGCGAATAAAATCTTCTTGAATATTTATATTTTCACAAACTGTTTTTATTTCATCGTCAGACGGCGCTATCATGTTAATCCAATTTCCCCTCTTATATTCTGTTACCTCTTCTGTTATATTTGTTATTAAATCTGTATTATACATTTTAAACATGATATCACCCCTCTTAAATTTCTTACATCTATTTATTATACTATATTAGAGGGCTTTTTTCAATACTATGATGTAAAAAATAGATGCCTATATAATGCACCTATTTTCACATACAGGGGACAGGGTTACATATATAAAGCTACACGAAAACCAATGTTGTCGCCGCTGCTAGACGGATTGTCGACGTCGCGACTAGATGCTGGAATGTTGGCGCCGCCATCGTCGCCATAGTAACCTCCACAAATAACTCGACCTTTTCGAAATTTTGTGCCGACCTCTTCAATCGTCCTATCAAACACATTCCCTGCCATATCATATATATTATTTACTGCATATGCCTCATTTGAACCTGTTGGAATTTTAAAATCACTATAATTTCCTTTATCTGTACTATCATAAGTATATTTTTTCTTTTCTTCATTTCCACTATTATACATATACCTCATTGTTGCATCCCACTGACTTCCCCATATCATACTACTTGTTACATTACCATTTACCGCTATTCCTTTTGCTTTACTATACATACTATGCCATGTCTGATTTCCTATATCACTATTATTTTTTATTACAGATACTTTTGCTTGAGACAGATTACCAGTCTCATATCTTCCTATATAAAAACCTCCATACTTCTCTACACTTGCTATCATATTATTAAACTCTGCCTCTAACTGTGATATTGTTATATTATTTGAAGAATCATAATCTAATACATCTGGCTCACGATAATCATATAAATTTGTTATAGACATTACACCATCTTGCTCTGTCCAATTTCTTGCAGTTATTCCACTTGCTGAGAATTCATATAACTTTCCCCACTTCTTTCCATCTTTATCTGTTCCATACATCTCACTTGGATTTTCTACTGGTACCCACACAAATTGGTTTCTTGTTGTTCTCGCTATCTCTTTATTACTATCATTTACTATTTCCTTTTTATCTTCTCCATTTGTATTTTCATATATTACAAACCCTTCTGATACTTTATTTTCTGTAGACACACTTGATGCAGTATATCCCTTTGGCACAGGAACTACTACTTTATCTGCACTTTCTACTGCATTTACCTTATTGCTATCCCACCCCGCTGGCATTTCTGGTCTTTCTGGCTCGAGACTGTAAATAGTTTTGTGTAATTTCAGTAATCCTTATGATAAAATCTATATATATTTATTTAACCTATCAATGTACTATTCTTTAGTATGTTGATAGGCTTTTTTATATCCTACCATCATACATAATTTCTAATTCTTTTAAACATTCTCCCCATTCAGGAACTTTACTTGTCCAGTTCTTTGTAATCCTTCTAGTTGCTAAATACAACACCTTATTTAATGATTGTATTGATGGATATACATTTCTTGCTTTATTTAATCTTCTATATCCACTATTCAAACTTTCTATACTATTTGTTGTATATATCATCTTTCTTATTCTTTGACTAAATTTGTAGAATGGACATATTACGCTCCAATTTTCTTCCCAACGATTCATTGCCATTGGATATCTCTCTTTCCATCTATTTTGTACATCATACATGATTTTCTTTCCTATTTCTTCACTTGATGCTGTATAAATTGTCTTTAAATCCTGTGCAAATTGTGCTCTATCCTTGTAATTAACATACTTTAATGTATTTCTTACAAAATGTACCATACAAGTCTGATGTTCTGCTTTTGGATATGCTACTTTAATACTTTCTTGTATTCCTGTTAGTCCATCTGATGATAGTATTAATATATCTTTTACTCCTCTATTTTTTATATCATTTAGCACACTTAACCAGAACTTAGAACTTTCACTTTCTCCTATATATATTCCAAGTACTTCTTTTATTCCAGTTCTATTTACTCCTAATACAACATATGCTGCACTTTTTCCTACAACTCCATTCGTCTTTACATTAAAGTGTATTGCATCGATAAATACAAATGGATATACTTCATCTAATCTCCTTGATTTCCATTCTTCCATATCTGGTATTATTTTATCTGTTATATTACTTACCATCTCTGCAGATACTCCAAATCCATACAAATTCTCTACAAAATCTGATATTTGTCTTGTTGTATTTCCCATACCGTACAATTCTATTATTTGTGTTTCCAACCTTGATATATCTGTACTATGTTTTGGAACAACAACAGGTTCAAATTCAGATTTTCTATCTCTTGGAACTTCTAATTCAATTTTTCCTAAATTAGATTTTACTTTCTTTTTACTATATCCATTACGATAATTTTCTTGTTTATTTTCTTCATGTTTATATTTATCATTACCTAGATGTTGGTCCA